>Ga0335071_10000891_pt1 | contig 32193 bp, 30 predicted proteins | sample Lox_Sample_15_FD_206724 | JGI IMG/M metagenome (GOLD analysis project Ga0335071, IMG submission 206724) | Soil microbial communities from Loxahatchee National Wildlife Refuge, Florida, United States - Lox_Sample_1.5 | ecosystem: Environmental > Terrestrial > Soil > Wetlands | place: USA...
TGCGACATTGTTGAATAGGCAAGTACCCTTTTTATATCTGTCTGGGTACACGCCACTATCGCGGCAAACAGCGAGGAAAGTGCCCCGACCCATGCCACGACTTCAAGAGCCTTTGGTGCAGAAATGGCATAAATAGGAAACATACGAGCCACCAGGTAAACACCCGCAACAACCATCGTTGCTGCATGGATTAGTGCCGAAACTGGAGTCGGGCCCTCCATTGCATCGGGAAGCCATATGTGAAAAGGCATCATTGCCGATTTACCGACGCCGCCCATGAAGACAAATATCATCGACCATGTCATCACTGAAAGACCGAGAAATGCGGCTCCTGCACCCTGGGTAATTGCCGTACCTGCCGGGTCGGTAAGAGTCTTGAAATCAAAAGTGCCGGTGATAAAAGAAAGCATAAGGATACCTATAAGGAATCCCATGTCGGCAAACCTTGTGACAATAAATGCTTTCTTTGCAGCCCTGACTGCAGAAGGTCTTTCATAATAGAAACCGATCAGGAGGTAGGATGAAACTCCAACGAGCTCCCAGAATATATACATCTGGAATATATTTGTGGCAAGGACAAGTCCAAGCATCGAGAACGTGAAAAGTGAAAGGAACGAGAAAAACCTCTCATAACCTTTCTCACCTTTCATATAACCAATGCTGTATATATGAACCATAAACGACACCGTGCTAATCACGACAAGCATCATGACTGAAATGGGATCAAGGAGAACACCCAGGTCAATATGAAGCTTATCAGTGAACTGAAGCCATGTGGTATTGAATGCCTGTATCTTCTGGAAAGTGCCTTCACCCTTACCCGATGAGAAAAAATACAGGTAAGCAGTTATATAGGAGAGGAGGGTAACCAGGCCCAGCCCGGAGGTTCCGATAAGCCCCGACAGCCTGGCCTTCAGTTTGTGGCCCCCCAGACCCAACAGCAGGAAAACCAGGAAGGGAATGAGCGGGATCCAGATTGTATAGCCGAAATTAGTCATATCCAGTTATTAGTCGTTAATATCTCATTTCGTGAACATCCTCGACATTGATCGTCGTAAACCGCCTGTAGATATTTATTATGATTGCTATTGCCACCGCTGCCTCAGATGCAGCTACGGCGATTACAAACAGGCTGAAAAACATCCCTTCTAGCTTATGGGGGAAGAGGTACCTGTTGAATGCCATCAGGTTTATATTTACAGAGTTGAGAATCAGCTCAACTGACATAAGGATCGTAATAAGGTTGCGACGTGTCAGGAAGCCGTACACCCCGACAAAGAACATAATTGTCGCGAGTACCAGAAAATACTGCAATGGTATCCCTGAGTTCATATTATTGATTGGTTAAGTTTTCAGATTCAGATTTCTTTGGCCCGCTTTTCTTTGCCACAACAATGGCACCTACCATTGCTGCGATCAGAAGTATGGAAATAACTTCAAAGGGAAGTACATAACCATCGGCACCGACAGAGAGCAGGCTTCTCCCGATCAGCCTCATGTTGACCTCTTTAGCTGCTTCAGCTGTTGCTGAAAAATTATAATCGAGAATCGTGATTATGCACACTATCGCACCTGCAAGAGCTGCAAGTGCCGAAAAGATCATCTTTTTCAGTTCAACTATTTCAAATTTCTGGCTTATATGGCTTGTCAGAAGAATTGAGAAAATTATAAGGACAACTATGCCCCCGGCGTAAAGAGTAAGCTGAACCGCAGCCATGAACTGGTAGTCAAGCATGAAATAGAGGCCTGAAGTTGAAACCAGGACGAACAGAAGGTAGACCGCTGCCCGAAGGATCCTTCTGGTGGTGACTGTCAGGACCGAGAATATAACGATCATGGCAGCAAACAGTACGAACATTATCTGGTTAGCAGTCATTACTCAACTCCTTTCATTAATTGTGAACCCGGTTTATTTAATTGCTTTATGAGAAGCTTCCTGTTAAACACGGCATGCTCAAACTCCTGCCCGAATGCAAGGGCATTGGAAGGACATGTCTTAACGCAAAGTCCGCAGAAGGTGCACATTCCAAGACGATAGATATGTTTGTCGATAGCACGTTTCTTCTTGCCATCCTCGGTCATTATTGTCTTGGATATGACCTCGATCGAACCGTTAGGACAGTTGATCTCGCATATCCCGCAACCGGTGCATTTATGTTCATTATTCTCATTGTGCGGCATGATAACCTCTCCCTTGAACCTGTCGAACATCACCAGGTCCTTTCGGTTGCCGGGGTATTTCTGGGTTACAATCTTGCCAGGACTTACAAAGTAGCCCCCGGTCACTCGCATGCCTTTCATCAGCGACCAGACGCCCTGTATTATCTCTTTGAAATATTGTGTTACACTGTTCATAAATATACTGTACTAGTGTCTTTTACTCTATTTTCAATCTTGACTTTTTGTATTATAAATATCATTGTGTAAAAATCAACCCCCTATCCTGTTTCCCCCAAGAGGGAAATGATCGGAACCAGGCTCCTTCCCCTTTGGGTGAAGGCTGGGAAGGGGGGCCGACTCTAACTTAATGCTCATTATAAAACAATAATCCAATTATGTATTCTTCTAGAAATGCCATCCCATCAGAACAATGAAAGCCATAAATAATACGTTCACAAGATTTATCGGCAGAAGGTACTTCCACTCAAGGGTAAGGAGCTGGTCGATCCTTAATCTCGGGAAGGTCCATTTGAACCACATCATCATGAAGATCACGAAGAATGTTTTACCTATATACCAGATAAATGGTGGTATCCAGTCCATCACGCTGTTAAATGCTTCCCAGTGACCAACATGAAATGGCATCCATCCGCCAAGAAATACCGTTGCAGCAATTGATGCAACAATGAACATGTTCATGTATTCTGCAAGGAAGAAGAAGGCGAACTTGATACCCGAATATTCGGTGTGAAAGCCTGCGGTCAGCTCCGATTCCGCTTCTGCGAGGTCGAAGGGTCCGCGGTTGGTCTCTGCCGTACTCGAGATAAGGAACACAATAAAGGCAATAAATGCCGGGATATGCCCTCTGAAAATAAACCATCCTGTCCTCTGTGCCTCCACAATATCAGACAGCTGCATCGATCCTGCAAGAATAACGACAGTTACAAGCGCGAGTCCGACAGAAAGCTCGTAGCTGACTATCTGGGCCCCGCTTCTCATCGCACCGATAAGCGAATATTTATTGTTGCTTGACCACCCGGCAAGAAGAATACCTACAACACCCATTGCAGAGACTGCCACAACATAGAACACACCTATATTAAGATCAATGGCATGCAGGCCATTGGCAAAGGGGATGGCAGCAATAGCCAGGAATGACGCGATGATTACTATGAAAGGTGCCAGGTTGAAAAGGAACTTATCAGCATTTTTTATTGGAACCAGCTCAACGAATAACAGCTTTATCAGGTCGGCGATGGTCTGGAATATCCCGAAGGGCCCGACCCTGTTCGGACCAAGCCTGTTCTGCATAAAAGCACAAACTTTCCTCTCAGCATAAACAAGAAACAAACCGATGAGGGCATAGAAAAGAAGAATCAGTATGCCTATTATCACCATCTCGGTAACAACAACCCAGAAAGGCGACATGGCATTCTTCAATCCCCCGTCAATGGCTTTTGTCAGCGATGAAAAGTCGTAAAGGACCTTCCACCATGGCCCGCTCAGCGCCGCTATCATATTTGCAATCATATCAAATCGCATATTATTATGGTATCCTTAACTCTTAACTCTATACTCTAAACTTTAAGTACTCCAAGTACTCCAAGTACTTTAAGTACTTTAAGTACTCTTCTCACTCTACCTGTCAATATCCGGTATCACAAGGTCGAGAGAGCCGCTTATTGCAACCAGGTCGGCAATCTTGAAATCCCTCGAAACATGGTTCAGTACTCCCAGGTTGACAAAGTTGGGAGATCTGAACTTGATTCTGTAGGGATTTTTGTTACCGTCGCTGATGATAAATACATCCAGCTCACCCCTTGCTGTTTCCACCCTCTGGAAGTATTCTCCTTCCGGGAGCTTAATAACAGGTTTCATTTTCACGGCAAACGGGCCTTCCGGTATATTGTCAATCAGCTGGTCGATTATATTCATCGATTCTCTCATCTCCTCGACCCTTGCAAGATACCTGTGATATGTATCTCCTTCGTTATAAAGCACCTCATTAAACTTCACCCTGTCGTAAGCTGAGTATGGCTCGTGTTTTCTTATGTCACACGAAAAACCCGATGCTCTCCCGGTAGGCCCTGTGATCCCGAAAGAAATTGCATCCTGAAGCGAAAGATGCCCGATACCGGCAGTCCTTTCCCTGAAAATGACATTGCCTGTCAGAATCGAATCGTACTCGGGTAGAACCTTCCTGAAATACTTTATGAATTCCCGGGTCCTTTTCTGGAAGTTGGGATGAATATCGTACATAAGGCCGCCCGGGCAATTATAGCTGTTTATCATCCTTCCCCCGGTGGTCTCCTCGAAAATATCTAGAATTTTCTCCCTGTCGCGAAGCCCATAAAAGAAGCATGTCAGTCCTCCAAGGTCCATTCCGAATGAAGCCCAGAAGAGCTGGTGCGACTGAATCCTTGTAAGTTCCGACACGATGGTCCTGATTACTTTGATCCTGTCGGGGATCTCAACCTCCAGTGCTTTTTCAACACAGAGAGCAACAGCCTCATTATTGATATTGGCAGAGAAGTAATCCATTCTGTCGGTAAGGTGAATTATCTGTGGGTAGGTGATGGTTTCGCACATCTTTTCAATACCCCTGTGGATATAGCCGACGTGCGGCTGGACGTTCTTAACGATTTCGCCTTTCAGTGATACGACAAGCCTCAGCACCCCGTGTGTTGACGGATGTTGCGGCCCCATGTTTATCACATACTCCTCCTGTTCGCCTATTATAGTATCTCTTACAATCTCTTCCATACTTATTTAGTGACAATATTTATATCATCAACATAGTCTTTACGCAGTGGGTAGCCCCAGGAGCTGTCGAGGAAGAGTCTCCTCAGGTCGGGATGGTTGTTGAACCTTATGCCCAGGAGGTCATATACTTCACGTTCAAGAAATTCGGCAGATGCCCAGATATCCGTTACCGAATCAAGCACCGGGTTTTCCCTGTCGGGAGTCTTAACCTTAATGACGATAATGTGACCGTGTATCGTCGAGTTAAGATGGTAAGTCGCTCCGAGTTCCTTTCCATAGTCAACACCGGTAATGGAGATGAGGTAATCGAATAATGCCTCTTCACTTTCCCTGAGCTTCTTCGCAAGCGAATGCAGCCCGGAAGGAGGGATAGTTATTTCAGCATATTGTTTGCCTTCCTTTACTTCGGCATTTGGTTCCAGAGATTTTACGAAATCTCCCAGCTGCTTTTTATCCATTCGAAGGTTACTTGAATTATTTTGAATTGTGGGTCTCGTTCCTGCGCTTACGCGACTTGATACTTTCCGTCTCAATAAGACGCTGCAGCTGCAGCATGCCGTACAGAAGCGCCTCCGGCCTCGGGGGGCAGCCCGGGACATAAACGTCAACAGGGATGACGTGCTCAACTCCCTTAATAACGCTGTACGAGTTTAGAAAGAAGGGCCCTCCTGAAATTGCACAGGCGCCCATGGCAACAACGTACTTGGGCTCCGACATCTGGTCGTAAAGCCTCTTCAGAACGGGTGCCATCTTGTTGACGATCGTACCGGCCACTACAATCACGTCTGCCTGTCTTGGACTGGCGCGGTAAACCTCCATGCCAAACCTGGCAAAATCGTGACGAGGTGCTCCAGTGGCCATCATTTCAATGCCACAGCAGCTGGTCGCGAATGTCAGGGGCCAGAGAGAATTTTTCCTGCCCCAGTTTATGACGTCGTCTATTGTCGTTAACAGAACATTCGTTCCTGATTCCCTCAGGAGTTCAAGGGTTTCATTGTCCCTGAACTCTTCCTTCTTCATTCCTTTTATTCCCATACAAGTGCATGTTTTTTCCAGGCATACAACAATCCCAGGCCCAGTATCAGAAAGAAAATCACTATTTCAACAAAGGCAAGAATTCCAATCTCCTTCATCACCACGGCCCAGGGAAATACCAGTACCGTCTCAACATCAAACACGAGAAAGAGGATTGCGAAGAGGTAATAGCCAACGTTGAACTGAAGCCAGGTAACTCCTTTTGTCGGGATTCCGCATTCATAAGGGTCGTACTTTACCGGGTTGGTGGATTTGGGTGTAATTGCCCTGGCAAGCAGCAGGACACCTCCCACAAAAATTGCTCCTACCAGGAAGAAAAGAATTAACCATTCATTACTCATAATCTGACAGGTTTATTTTCAAAGTCGCACAAAATTATGATAATATTTCTGCTTTGTGAAATCACTAACAGAAGATTGAGGTGATATATATCACATCCAGATTCTGCCATGATTTATCTCGCTTAAAGATAAAAATTCCGGCAAATAAAAAAGGAAGCATTTCGCTTTCACTGATAAATATTCCAGTATCAGGTGCTTATATCTTATGTCAATATTTTGCAAGTCAGCGATTTCGACAACACCTTCCGTGATTAATGACATATATCAATATTTAAAATGACAAGAATCATCAAATTCAGGGTGAAAAATATATCATTTTTATATTCTGCATGTTTTATTTTTTTGCAATGATATATGACTGATATTAAATATTTTACAATAGTTTATAGATGATAATGCATTTAACTGTTTTTAACAGATATTTTTTTTGTGGAAGGTTTAAGCGTGCACGATTACACACATGTTGAAAATATTTAATCTACATTTGTTATTTGAATAACACAAATTGAAAAAAGGCAAAATATGAGCACAGAAACAGGTCATGTTTCGACCACGGGGCTTCAGGCAGAAATTCAGGATGGAACCGGTGTAACTGTAAACAAGTGCTACCAGTGCGGAAAATGTTCCGCCGGCTGCCCGCTTTCGGAAGAGATGGATTTTCCGCCAAGCTTTTTAATGAGGATGCTTCAGACCGGCGATCCCGGGCTTGAAGAGAAAGTGCTAAGATCATTCTCGATATGGGTATGCCTTACTTGTGAAATGTGCTATGCCAGGTGCCCTATGAGCATAGATATTCCGCAGATGATGGATTATCTGAGGCAGAAATCCCTCAGGGAAAAGAAGGTGCATCCTGATGCGAAGAAAATACTTGCATTCCACAAGTCATTCCTCGATTCGATAAAGTATTCCGGCCGTCTTTACGAAATTGGCCTGCTTGTCGACTATAAGGCAAGGACCCTCAAGATAATGCAGGATATGGTCCTTGCGCCCAAAATGCTTTTAAGAGGCAAGCTGAATATCTTTCCCGAAATGATCAGGGACAGGAGAGGGGTGGCATCATTTTTCAACAAATCGAACAAGAAAAAAAGCTGATATGACAATAGGTTTATATCCGGGATGTTCCCTCAAAGGCTCATCAAGGGAATATACAGAGTCGGTTCTTGCGGTTGCAGAAGCCTGTGGTATAGAAATTAAGGAAATTCACGACTGGAATTGCTGCGGTGCGACGGCTGCACATAACCTGAACAAGGAACTGTCAGTCGCCCTGCCGGCAAGGATTCTTTCACTGGCTGAAGCCCAGGAAATGACCGAGGTGTTGGTACCCTGTGCAGCATGCTACAGCAGGCTGAAGGTGACAAAGCATGAACTCGCAAACCGCCCGGAGCTTGCAAAAGCGGTCGTGGAGGAGAATAACCTGGGCTATAAAGGGACCGTTGAGATAATCAATATTATCCAGTTCCTCGATAAGTACATCCTTCCTAACCTTGAAGGGAAAATTGCAAAGCCTTTCGATCACAAGGTGGCCTGCTATTATGGCTGCCTGCTGGTGAGACCTCATTCAATTCTCCAGTTCGACCGTGAAGAGGATCCACAGACAATGGATGAGCTGATGCTTAAAGCAGGTGCGACACCTGTCGACTGGGCGTTTAAGACTGAGTGCTGCGGGGCCGGACTGTCTGTCTCCCGTACCAGCTCTGTAGGACGCCTGTCGGGAGAGATAATGAAAGACGCCGCCGACCGTGGTGCGGAGGCAGTTATTGTTGCATGCCCGATGTGCCATTCAAACCTGGATATGAGGAGGGAAGCAATTAACGATTACCTGGGTGAGAAATTAAAAATGCCGGTGCTTTATGTTTCACAGGTTGTCGGTCTGGCAATGGGAATCGAAAGAAAGAAACTGGGCCTTCAGAGGCATTTTATCCCGGTTAATATTAAGTAGTAATTAAGTCAGGAAACATAATATGTCAAAAATTGGAGTATTTGTTTGCCATTGCGGTGAGAATATAAGTGCAACCGTCGATTGTGAGAAGGTCGCACAGGTTGCTGGCGGATACGACGGTGTGGTCCACAGTATTGACTATAAGTACATGTGCTCCGACCCCGGGCAAAGCCTTATAAAGGCAGCTATTGCTGAAAAAGGACTTACCGGTGTGGTAGTTGCCTCATGCTCACCCAGAATGCATGAACCAACGTTCAGGAAAGCATGTGCGGAAGCCGGGCTCAATCCTTTTATGTGCGAAATGGCCAACCTTCGCGAGCATTGCTCATGGGTTCACGAAAAAGGTGAAGCTACAACAGAAAAGGCTATTGATCTTGTCAGGACACTCGTTGAAAAAGTGAAAAAGAACAACTCACTCGATTCAATCAAAGTTCCTGTTACAAAAACGGCCCTTGTTATAGGTGGCGGAATTGCAGGAATCCAGGCCAGTCTCGATATAGCCAACACCGGGCATAAGGTCATCCTGGTAGAGAAAGAGGCCTCCATTGGCGGCCATATGTCACAGCTGTCGGAAACTTTTCCCACGCTCGATTGCTCACAGTGCATCCTTACACCCAGGATGGTTGAGGTTGCCCAGCATCCGAATATCACGCTTTATACTTATGCCGAGCTGGAAAGCCTCGAAGGATTCATAGGCAATTTCAAGGCGAGGATCCGCAGGAAGTCTAAAAGCCTTGATGAAAAGCTTTGTACAGGATGCGGAACCTGCATAACCAAATGCCCCGTTAAGAAAATACCAAGCGAATTCAATGAAAAGCTTGGTAACAGGACCGCAATATATGTTCCTTTTCCCCAGGCTGTTCCAAACAAGCCCGTGATCGACAGGGAACATTGCACCTATTATATTAAGGGTAAATGCAAGGTTTGTGAGATCGTCTGCCCGACTAAAGCCATAAGGTTTGACCAGGAGGATCAGATTGTTGAACATGAAATAGGTGCCATCGTCCTCGCGACAGGCTTCAGCGTAAAGCAACCCGATTTCTTCCCCGAATATGGCTATGGCAAATATCCCGATGTGATTACAGGTCTTCAGTATGAACGACTTGCTTCAGCGTCTGGGCCTACCCTTGGGGAGATAAAAAGGCCGTCTGACGGGAAAATTCCCGAAAAGATAGTATTTATAGCCTGCGCGGGATCAAGGGACCCGGCAAAGGGAATTCCATATTGTTCCAAGATATGCTGTATGTACACTGCAAAGCACGCGATGCTCTACCAGCATAAGGTGCATGGCGGGAAGTCATATGTTTTCTATATGGACATCAGGGCAGGGGGGAAGGATTACGAGGAGTTCGTCAGGAGGGCGATTGAGGAAGACGGAGTGAATTACATAAGAGGCAGGGTATCAAAAATATATGAAAAGAATGGTAAGCTTATTGTAAAAGGTGCCGATACACTTCTCGGGGCGATGCCTGTTGAGATTGAAGCAGATATGGTGGTCCTGGCTTCAGCCGGTGTTGCTAATGAAGGATCTGAAACACTTGCACAGAAACTTCATGTATCTTACGACGCCTATCACTTTTTCGCAGAGGCCCATCCTAAGCTGAAGCCTGTCGAGACGAACACTGCAGGTATTTTCCTAGCAGGAGCGTGCCAGGCTCCCAAAGATATACCTGAATCCGTGGCAATGGCCTCAGGTGCTGCCGTCAAGGTTGCCGCACTCTTCTCACAGGATGAACTTACACGCGAACCATTAATTGCAGCTGTCAACAGGCAGCCCGCACCAGTGTACTCTATTTGTGTCGGCTGCGGACTTTGCATATCGACCTGCCCTTACCAGGCTATTGGATGGGAGGAAATAAAGACCAGGAACGGGGAGCTTATCAAAAAGATTGCAAAAGTGAACCCCGGTTTGTGCCAGGGTTGCGGAACCTGTGTCGCCTTCTGCCGTACCAAGGCAATTGACATTCAGGGTTACACGCACGACCAGGTCTATTCTGAAGTAATGGCTTTATTGAATGAATATTAATATTTTGCTGAATGGCTGAATTTGAACCAAAAATTGTCGCATTTGTCTGTAACTGGTGTACATACGCCGGTGCGGACCTGACAGGAACAAGTCGTATAAAATATGCATCCAATGTTAGGATAATACGTTTCCCCTGTACCGGGAGGATCGATTACATGCTCCTTATCAAAGCATTTGACGAAGGCGCCGATGGAATTATTGTCTCGGGATGCCATCCGAATGACTGTCACTATACCTCCGGAAACTTCCATGCCAGGAGACGGTGGATCATGTTCCGCGACCTTTGCAACCTGATGGGGATCGATATGCAGAGAATTAAATTCTCGTGGGTCTCGGCTGCCGAAGGAGCAAAATGGGCCGAAGTTGTCAATTCGACTGTAACGGATATCAGGGCACTCGGGCCTTATGAGGAATACAGAAGAATATTGAATCACCATTCTAAAGAGGTTACCAATGGATGAGCTTAAGAATAAAGTCAGGGAGCTCCTGGGCTCGGGTACTGTAAAAGTATTTATCGGCTATACGACAGGTACTGCCGGAACCAAAAGAGCTCTCTTCGCAGAAAAACCCGAGGATGCGGAAGGACTGGTTTTCGACAGCTCCTGCATTCAGAACCTAGCGGTTTATGTAACGAAACAAGAGGTAAAGGAAAAAGGGATGATGGGTATTTCTGCCACTCTCCCCGTGATGCGCAGCCTTGTCCAGCTTGCACGTGAGAACCAGGTCTCCGATTCTGGTATTAAGGTGATCGGGATTACTCCGGAAAGCAGGCTGATTGACTTCGGAAATCTTTCTGAGGTCGAGAAATATATTCACCAGTTCCAGCTCGAAATTGACCAGAAGAACAGGGACATGCTTGAAAAGCTCGATAAAATGACAGTCAGTGAAAGATGGCAGTTCTGGCTGAAAGAGCTCGAGCCCTGCTTTAAATGCTATGCATGCAGGGCCGCCTGCCCCATGTGTTACTGCCACCGCTGCACGGTTGAATACAACCAGCCTCAGTGGATCCCGGTGCCTTCACATGCATCCGGTAACCTGCAGTGGCATATCATGAGGGCCGTTCACCTGGTAGGGAGATGCATCGACTGCGATGCCTGCGCTAATGCCTGCCCGCTGGCAATTCCGTTCAACCTTCTTAACAAGAGGATGATCGAAGACGCCAGGAAGCACTTCGGAGGCTACCAGCCAGTATTATCCGGCGACCATCTCATGTCAACATTCAAACCCGACGACAAGGAAAATTTTATCAGATAAAACATGAATATCGAAAAAAGATTTATCCGGAAAGATTCACTGAAGAAACTCTTTGATGCCCTGGTCGCAAAGAATAAGGTGGTTTACGCTCCCGTGACCAGGAATGGAAAGACCTCTTTCCGTATCGTGAACGATTTCAGCTTGATTTCCGGCGATTATATCCAGACAACCCAGTCGTCCAAGGAAGTAACGTTCCCAAGGACGGAGAAGATTCTCGACTTTGAGAAAAATAAAGATGGGATCGGTGTCAAACCTGTGGATATCCAGCCTGTTCACGAGTCTGTTATCTGGGGAATCAGGCCCTGTGATGCTGTTGGAAAAGGTGAGCTTGGTGCAATTTTCAACTGGGATTCAAAGGACGAAATATTTAATGCCAGGGTTGCAAAGACGACATTAATATCTTTCAGCTGCAGCAGGGCCGATGAATATTGTTTCTGTACATCTGTCGGGGGTAACCCCGGTAACACTGAGGGGAGCGATATTCTTTTAACCCTGGCAGGAGAAGGTGGCGATTACCTCGCAGAGATCATAACGGAAAAAGGAGGTGCCGTAATGGCTGCTGCCCCTGAACTGTTTGAAAAGGACCCGGGCATTGAGAAGGACAAGTATCTGGCCAGCCTGCCTGCAAGGTTCAGCCACACGGAGATCAGGAATAAGCTCGATAAATTTTTTGAAAGCGAGGAGTGGGCCAGGCAATCGCTCAGGTGCATAGGTTGCGGAGCCTGTGCATATGTATGCCCTACCTGCGCGTGCTTTGATATCCAGGATGAATCTCACGGAAAATCCGGAAGCAGGGTAAGGTGCTGGGACTCATGCGGATTCTCACTCTTTACCCTTCACACCTCGGGACACAACCCACGTGAAGTTCAGTCGCAGCGATGGAGACAGAGAATAATGCACAAATTCTCATATATGCCTGAAAGGCTTTCAGTTTACGGTTGCACAGGTTGCGGCCGCTGTTCTAGAGGCTGCCCGGTTGATATGAATTTATTGGAACATTTAATTTCTATACAGGAGGTTACTGTATGAGGGAAAATATTTATTTGCCTTACCAGATGAAGATCGAACGGGTCACTTATGAAGCACCCGGTGTTAAGACATTCATGCTGAAATTTATTAATGAAGAGGACAGGGAAAAGTTTGAGTTCAAAGCAGGGCAGTTCGGGGAATATTCCGTCTACGGGGTTGGCGAATCTACTTTTTGCATTGCCTCATCACCAACGAGGAAAGGATATATTGAATGCACTTTCCGCCAGACCGGACGCGTCACCAATGCCCTGTCAAACTGCGAGGAAGGAAGCATAATCGGGTTCAGGGGACCTTATGGCAATGTTTTTCCCATCGAAGAGTGGAAAGGGAAGAACCTCCTGTTCATTGCAGGTGGTATTGCCCTGCCGCCAATGAGATGCGTAATCTGGAACTGTCTTGACCTGAGGGAGAACTTCAGGGATGTCACGATTATATACGGAGCCAGGTCCGTTAAGGACCTTGTATATAAGCATGAGCTTAAAGACTGGGAATTGAGGAAGGATGTAAAGCTCATTACAACAGTCGACCCGGGCGGCGAGTCGCCCGACTGGAGAGGGGAGATAGGCTTTGTTCCCACAATTGTGGAGAAGACGGCCCCGTCGGCAAAGGACACGATTGCCATTGTGTGCGGCCCTCCCGTGATGATCAAGTTCACATTCCCGGTACTGGCAAAGCTGGGCTTCAGCGACGATAATATTTATACCACGCTCGAGAACAGGATGAAATGCGGATTTGGCAAGTGTGGCAGGTGCAACGTAGGCAAGGTTTATGTCTGCAAGGACGGGCCCGTGTTCACCCTGGCACAGCTGAAAGATTTACCTGACGAATATTAATAAAAAAAAGCTGCCTTTCGGGCAGCCTTTTTTTATTGTGTAAGTTCTGTTACTTGAGCTGGAAAACAATCGGCAGGGAATACCATACGTTAACAGGTTTCCCTCCCTGTTTGCCGGGTTTCCATGGAGGAAGTGTCTTTACAACCCTGATTGCCTCGTTGTCGAGCGACGGGTCAACACCCTTGATAACGGAAACCTGGTCAACACCACCCTTATAGGTGACGCAGAACCTGAGGATAACTCTACCCTGGAGGTTATTTTCCTTTGCAATTTCCGGGTACTGGATATTTGAATAAACATAATCCAGAAGTGATTTTTCACCGCCCGGGAACTGGGGCATCTCCTCAACAACTACGAACACTTCGGTCGGGGCCTCTTCTTCCTTAACCTCTTCCTGAACAGTTTCCTGGACCGTTACCTCAGTATTCTTAACCTCGGTCTGTGCCTGGTCGGCAGTCATAAGCTGCTTGTTGGCATCTTCAGGCTTTATAGAGTCAACAACTACAGGTGGCACGTACCTCACCTGGGCGACAGATTCAGCCGGAGGCGGAGGAGGTGGTGGCGGAGGAGCGATATTCTCCTGTGGCTGGTCGAGGTTCTCCATCTGGAGCTGGACCTGCCTTTCCTGCTTCTTAGCCCTGTTTTCCTGGGCTTTGGCGTTAATATACGGACCTATTACAGCAGTTGCAATAATCACGGTACCTATCAGCATACCGATCAGAAGGTTCCTGTTGTATTTCTTTCTCAGCCTGTATGCGCCGTATTCCTTATTCCTCTTTTCGAAGACGATGTCGTCGAATGTAGGGGCATAGTTTTTTTCCTTTGCCATAATAATGTTATCTATGGGTTGTTGGTCTAGCCGGTGTGGTAGGAGCAATGCCGAGCTTTTCTTCGATCATTCTTTCCTCCACCCAGTTAATATCCATGAAGGTATAACGGGCTATACCGATAATTGACATCTCGTCGAGAATATCGACAAAATTTCCGTAGTTTGCCTTCTTATAAGCTTTTATAAGAACTATAGGCCCCGTATCATCTTCTCTTTTTATCCTTCCTCTTTCAACTTCTACTGAGTCGTGAGGAATTTTTATTTTTCCAGTCAGGATATCATCATTGAATTGCTGGATCTTTTTGAACAGGGCTCTGTTCCTTTCCAGGAGCATGGATCTTATCCCGGTTGGACCGCCACTGAAATCTGCAACCTGAAGAGGAGGAGCCGTTTCGGGCTTGTCTGCACTTCCGGGATACCAGTAGATTTTGTCATCCGGACCAAGGATAAGGTTTACAGTACGGCTTTTCGCAACCTGAGGCTGATTATGCTCCTTTTTTGGATCTTTGATTTTTTCGGGAAGCACAATCTCCATAATTTTTGGTTTGCTGAAAGCCAGAGTGAGCATAAAGAACGTAATGAGAAGACACATAAGGTCGACCATTGGCGTCATATCGATGTGGGTGCCATGATGTTTCGGCTTCTTTTTTCCACCTTCCTGTTTTTCCTCTTGAATAATCTCTGCCATGTTACTTCTGTGTTTTTTCTTCCGTTACTTTCACTGCTTCAAGATTCGTAACCAGATTAAACCTGTTCACATTTTTATCCTGGAGAATATCCAGGACCTTCTTGACTACAGGGAATTCGGTTTTCCCGTCACCTTTTATAGCTGCATTGACATTTGGGTTTTCCTGTCTCATATAGAGTATCCAGGCTGCAAGCTGGTTGTTAAGTGAATCTATCGGGATACCGTTAGCCTGTAATTCTGCCCGCTGATCGGCATTCTTCGCGGCCAGGAATTCCTTCATCTTCTCAATCGGAACTCCGAATGATGCATTGTCCTTTTCAAATTTCCTCTGCTCGTCCTGGGTAAATTCGATATTATACTGTTTACCCATGTCAACAAGGACTTTCGGCCTGAAATGAAGTAATGTATCTGGCCCGTTATCAAAGTTGATGAATATTTTGCCATCTTTTGAAACGACAACAATGAAGTTGTTGGCGTCGGGCGTAGGTTTCTCTGATACAGAGTTTGGCGTATCGATAGGCACCGGTTCCTGCGGCCTGAAAGTTCCTGTCAGCATAAAGAATGTCAGCAGCAACGAAAACAGGTCAACCATCGGCGTCATGTCGATATGGGGTGACTTTGTTGGTAATTTAATCTTTGGCATTGGTTTCTCTTGTTAATTGTTTAGAACCAAAAGATAAATTCAGCTCTTAGTTGCTGCTCTTCAGGGAAGCGGCAAATGTCTGTGTAAGACTGAAACCTGCCTCGTCAATCTTGAATGTATAGCTATCTATAGTTGATGAGAAATAGTTGTACATGATAATTGAAATTGTTGAGCCGGTAATACCGAATGCGGTATTAACAAGAGCTTCAGAAATACCGGTAGCGAGAGAAAGAGCATCCGGGGCGCCAGCCTGGGCAAGAGCTTTGAATGCACGGATCATACCAAGAACCGTCCCGATAAGACCGATAAGAACCGATATTGAAGCAAGGGTTGAGAAGATCACCATGTTCCTTCCAAGCATCGGGAGCTCAAGAGCTGCAGCTTCGTCAAATGATTTCTGTATGGAAAGGATTTTCTGGTCTTTTTCAAGCTCCTTGTCTTTCTGAAGGTCGCGGTAACGAACAAGGCCGGCTTTCATAACGTTTGCAAGAGAACCTTTCTGCTTGTCGCATGCTTCCATAGCTTCTTCAATTTTGTCTTCAGCAAGAAGAACCTGGAGATTACGGACAAATGAATTAAGCCTGCCTTTGCCTTTAGCCCTTGTAAGTGTGAAAAATCTTTCAAAGGTGAAGATAACGAGGGTAAGAACGCATGTCATAAGGATCGGAACAATACCTCCTCCTTTGTGAACAATACCGAGATAGTTCAATGCTTCTCCTTTTTCAACATTTCCTCCCTTGAAATTGATAGGGTTACCCATAACCTGTGAAAACAGAATATAGGCAACGATAAAAGCTATTAAAATAGCACTTGTTGCGAAAATGTTCTGCAACGCATCTTTGATAGAACTTCCTTGTTTACTCATTTTCTTTTTATTTGTTTAGGTTAAGAATTTTTCTAGTCTGCAAATATAATTTAGAATTTCAATTTTCCAACTGATACAGATTAAATGTTATCCTTACATTTATCACCACTGGGTCTATTAGTTAATGATCGTTAAACCCGCTCTTACCCTATTGATTTTTACCTTTTTTTACCGTTACTGTTCTAGTACAATATTCATCGGTTTGAGTGGTCTTGTCACAGGTACCTCTTTTGTTTTATAACCTTGTGCAGTAATGATAAGTGCCTCAGAGTCTTTAGGAATTTCAAACTTGAATGCGCCTGTTGAATTGGTATAGGTTTCAGCAGCAGTATCTTTTACACGCACTGATGCATTTCCTACAGGTTGCCCGCTGCTGTTTTTTATGATCCCGCGCAACTCATTCGGGTTGATACCAGCTTTCACTGATTTTTCATAATCCTGAATATATTTTAATGAAGCTTTTGCTCCTTCATTTCCCGGATCGTACGAAAGAATCTTGTTATAATCCTCTTCAGCCCTTGCCAGGAAAGGAAGTTTTGCATCGAGCTGCTTCTCTGCTGCCGTCTGCTTTATCTCTACCTGCGCAAGTCCGGAGTAACTCTTGGTTTTGTAATCCTTGTTGGCCGGATCAAGGGTTTGCATCTTGATATAGAACTCTTTCGACTTCACCACGTTGTCATTCTGCATGTAATGATAGGCAAGATATGAATATGCCTCCATTATGATATCGGCATTCTTCACGGAATCGGGAGCAGCCACTTCAAGAAGCTTTTCGAATTTTGGCTTTGCTGTACCGGCCTTCGGATCGCCTTCCATCTTTGCAAATGTCCTGGCATCAAATACATACGCGTCAATGAGCTTGGGATTCTTTGCAATAAGATCGGTGAAGATTGAATCGGCTGCCTTGAAGTTTTCGGCATTCAGATACCACCTTCCCAGCTGCAGGTAGTCTTTAGGTTCATTCCTGCCCAGGGCGATAAGCTTTGCCCAGGTTTTTGCGGCCTGGTCGTAACGCTTGAAGTTATAATAGGCATTGGCAATCTCGGAAAGGGTGGACATATCATCCGGATCCATGGATAATGCCTTGCTGTATTCACCGAATGCCCTGTCAACCTCCTTATTGGCTGCTGTAATCTGCTTTTCAAGCCTTGAAACCTTTGCCGTGAGGGTGTCTATTCCCGGTTTGATTTTCGGCTTTTCTGCTGCAGTGGCACCTGCAAATCTTGTCTTCTCCTTCTCCAGGGCAGCAGTCTGTTTATCTTTGTCTTTCAGAATATTAGCATAGTTCTGGTTTTTCTTGAGAAGTATCCTGGCAAGGTAGAGATAGTCTCTCTTTATAATGAGTTCTGGTGATACTTTTGCAAAGAGCTTTTCCATATAACCAAGAGCCTTGTTGTAGTCGGCATCTTTCTTTTCATAAGCCGAAAAACCAGCCAGGCGGTTCAGGTAAGCTTTTGTATCGTCAACCTTGAAGATATCATCAATGTTTTTTATCACCTGGTCATATTCACCGGCAAAGTAAAGGGAACGGACATAGCTGATCTTTGCAGGAATGTTTCCCTGTGTCAGATCAAGGTATTTTTCATAATATTTCCTTGCATCGTCATACCTTCTTGCCATTGAATAAAGCGCTCCAAGCTCGCGGTAAGCAGGTGCATAGTTTGCATTCAGCGCGATAGCCTGTTCAAAATACGGAATGGCGGCATTCAGGTTCTTTGCCTTGACGTAGATGCTGCCAATCTTCATGTTGGCAGTAGGAGAGGTGGGATCGTATTCCTGGGCAAGGTTGTAATTCTTTATTGCATTTGAGCCGTCATTCTTCAGGTTGTAAATATCTCCGGCAATAAGATAAATGTCGGGGTTTTTGGTATCAATCCTCAGGGCCTCCCTCATTAAGGGCAAAGCCTTTGACGTGTCGACTGAAAATTTCTCCGAAATATAGGATTCGGAAAGTTTTGCCAGTATATATGCATATTCCGGAGCCGGAGGAGTCATTTTCTTGATATTCTTGTAAGGAAGAAGGAAGCTCCTGGCTTTTGTCCGCATCTCCTCGGCAGTCTTCATATCACCGCTGAAAAAAGCAACCTTTGCCAGCCCTACATAATTGAGAGGTTCATTGGCGTTCGCTTTAACTCCCTGGTCGTAAATGGCTTTTGCCTCCCTGGTATATTTTGACAGGTTATTGGAAATTGTATCTGAAAAATAATCCTGCATTTTATTCTCTCCCTCAAAGAAAAACAGTTTACTGTTTCCGGGCTCTTTCTGTATCAGCTGCTTGTACATTTCATCAGCTTTATCATAAGCCTCACTTCGGGTAAGGGAGGTAGCTGATTTCAGATCCTGTGCACTAAGCCTGTAATTACTCACAAGGAGTGCGCACAACATACCTGTCATTAACAGACCCGGCTTTAAAATCGAACGTTTCATGATTCTTGTTTTATTTATTGTGTTAAGTTAGTTATATATATAAGTCAAACACTCACTGATGCTTAATCTGCACCAGCCGTATAGGCATTGTTGCAGGAACCAGCCCCGATTTCAATACGATACGTTGTCCCTGCTCGGCACAGGCCCAGTTCATAAAACCTGAACCCAGGCCATAAAATGTTTCCCTCGAAATTATAAAAATCTCCCTTACGAAAGGATAAGATTTATCATAAATATTACCCTGCTTCGGTCGATAATATGTATCCTCGTCAACATAGGGCTGGGAAACAGCAACAACCTTAATCCTGTTTATGAAGCTGTTGGAAAGGGGATCATCCTTGTCGCTTATCCAGTTTGCACTTAATATTCCTATTGCGTCCTTGTTGGAAGAGACAAAATCAATTACCTCAGAGCTGGTTTGCTTTGAGAAGAAATTATCAGGCAGTGTGCCTTTTATATTGAATCTCTCCTTGAAATACCTGATATTGCCCGATTTTGTGTTGTCGAATATTACCTTGATTTTGCCGAGATGTGATTTCGGGTTTATCTGGCTCCAGTCGTTAAGCCTGCCAGCGAAAATATCGCGAACCTCATCGTACTTTATTAATGAATCCGGATTGCTCCTGTTTATAACAAGGGCAATTGCATCCCACGCAAAGGTCGCGGTTCGTGCCACAATCAGCGTATCTCTCAGGTACTTAACCTGATCCTCGGTAAGCTTCCAGCTTGTCAGCATCACTTCAGCTGAATCGTGCATGAAATCGTTCACAATATCAACCTCCGGCTTGAAGACAGGCTTGATCTTTGCATTCTCGTAAAGGCTTACAAAGGTATTGACTTCCGATTCCACCATTGGCCGGAATGAATCATCAACCAGCAATTTAATATTGCCGCTGGTCGGTGTTTCATCGGTAGAGGAGCTTCCTCCGCCACAGCCCGGCATAAGAATAACCAATGCCAATAATATATAAGGTATAGCTTTCAAGCTTTTCCTGGAAAAATTTTTAGCTATGTTGCCTTTACCGGAAGATACTGGTCGGCTCGCAATAATAATAAAATTTTGAATAAATGATACTCTGCTCATAATCTTAAATTTTGGATGTTTCATGTCTACATGATTTCATAGCAAAGCACATGCCAACCATTAACACATTATAATTATTTTATTCCGTACTTCCTGTCATCGTTTTCTTCCCTGCCGCTGAAATACAAATCCCGCAGTTTCACTACTGTCCGGAATCCACGGTAAATTCCAAAAAGAATGAAAGCTCCGCCCACTATATTCCTCAGATACTTATCGATATAGTAAAGGTCCCTGGAAATTAAAAGATATGCCCCGACACCTGCATAAAAGAAGGTCATGAACAATCCGAAAACAGCCGTTACCTGATCCATCATCCTTTGCTGGTTCATCTTTTATTTATTTTTGGGCAAGTAATGAAAAAATGAAATCAATTCAAAGAAAGAGGAAATAAAAGGTTTGGGGTTTGGGGTTCGAGGTACAGGGTGCTTGAAAACTATCAACTCATCCACACACCTCACACCTCACACCTATTTTAAAAGTATCGAGCTGTCCCCGTAGCTCAGGAAGCGGAAATCATTTGCAAGAGCATAATCATAAATCTCCTTCCACCTGTTATTTGTCCAGGCCGAGACCAGCAGGAGGAGAGTGCTTCCGGGCTGGTGAAAATTAGTGATCATGCCATCTATGACCCTGAACCTGTAACCAGGGGCAATCAGCAACCTGGTGGGTGCCTTTATCTCCTGCAGGTTGTTCTTCCGCATCCACGACAAAAGCTCCCCGAGTGCTTCAGTTCCTTTCAATCCGGGCTCTGATTCATAAGGCTCCCACTGACCGATCGTAAGGTAAGACAGCCCGGCATTCAGATTGTTTTTTACCTTAACACCAAGCCAGTAGAGGCTTTCCAGGGTTCTTACCGATGTTGTCCCTACGGCAATAATCTTACCTGCATTTTCAATTATTTCCTCAAGAGCAGGGCGAGAAACAAAAAAATGCTCGGTATGCATTACATGCTCCGATAGATTTCCAGCCTTCACCGGCTGGAATGTACCAGCACCCACGTGTAAAGTCAGCTCCGTTTTCCTGATATTGTTTTTTTTGAGATTGTCAAACACCGTCGGGGTAAAATGAAGCCCTGCAGTAGGGGCCGCAACTGAGCCCTTTACCCGGGCATATATGGTCTGGTAGGCTGAAGCATCACCTGCTTCATCCTCCCTCGAAATATAAGGAGGCAGCGGTACGTGACCCGTCAGCTCGATTATATCACCGAAACTTGAATCTTTATCATTCCACGAGAATCGTATCCTGAACGTCTCATCACTTTTCGAAATCCTTTCAGCCCTGAGAAAGATCTCCCTTCCGTCCTTTACCAGCGAAGTTTCAAGAACCCCGTCCCTCCATCTTTTAAGGTTTCCCACCAGGCACTTCCATTCAACCGGCGATTTCGTCGTGAATGCGACGGAATACTCTGAAGGGTCAAGTGGTTCGAGACAGAAAACCTCTATCCTGGTACCCGAAGCTTTCCTGAAGATGAGCCGCGCCCTTATTACCTTTGTATTATTGAAAACCAGGAGCGATCCGGCCGGGATGAAATCGGCAAGGCATCTGAATATTGAAGACTGTATGGAATTATTCCTGTAAACGAGCAGCCGGGAGGAATCACGTTCACCGAGAGGGTGCTGGGCGATGCGCCCGGCTGGCAGATCGTAGTAGTATTCGGGAGGAATTATGTCTGGCATATATTTGATTCTGAAACGGACAAAATTAGTCATTTAGCCAAAAAAACTCTAATTTTGCAGGGCAGCAGGCCGTTCCATCGTGCTGACCTGAGCAAGGCGATGTGTCAGTAAGGAAAGTCCGGGCAACACAGAGCACCATGCTCCCTAACCGGGAGATATCCGCGAGGGTATAGGAGCGTAACAGAAAAAAACCGCCTTACGAAGCAAACGGGGGCCCTCCTTCGCTAAAGCTTCGGCAGGCAAGGGTGAAAAGGTGAGGTAAGAGCTCACCGGTCATGATGGCGACATTGTGGCCGTACGTCTTATGGGTTGAAAGACCAAGTATACCGGTAACAAGGGCTGCTCGCCCGATGCCGGGGGGTGGGTCGTATGATCATGGCAGCAATGTCATGACAAGATAAATGATGGAAGCTGATCCTGGTTTCTTTCGAAGAAGATTGGATCATCACAGAATCCGGCTTACAGGCCGGCTGCAAAAAAAAACGGAGCAGATTTTCCCTGCCCCGTTTCTTTTTTTATAAGTGCCGGTTTTCACTGCTTGATCGTGAAAATTGAGTCCTCCATCGGAATATTTACTTCTACATTGGTATATTCCATAACGAATTCCATTCCGCTCGCAGAGGTGGTTGTCTTCGTTGGCAGGAACACCCCGTTGAAGTCCTTATAATCTGACGGGAAAGATTCAACTGTCATGGCCATTCCCTGGTTGTTGACTTCGGCTGTGGTCTTCAGTGCAAGAAATTTTGCCTTATCGACGAACATGTACGCGGAGTTGCCTCCATCAAGCGAAATCTTGATTTTAAAGCAGGGAGTTCCGTTTACGGCTTCATCAGGTTCAAGGGATAGCTTTCCTTCCTTCAAGTACGTTACAAGGTAATTCTGAAACAGGTTCCCTCTCTTCGTTTGTGATAATGTCTGTGCATCCATTTCAACAGGAGTCGTCGACCCGGTCATAGGGTTGACCGAGTAACCTTTCTGTCCGTCAAATACCTGTATCATATCCTGGCCATTAATACTGGTAACTGTTTTAATTTTGTCAGGATTCTTCATCCACATTTCAAGAGGTAGTTCCATGCCCATCATCGACATTTTACCTGTTATCTTGATGGTTTTGAAGTTAGTTACCTGGTCCAGCTTATTGGCTGTGGAATACTTCTTAACGATTTCCTCAAGAGTCTGTGCATTAATGACTGCAGCAGCGAGCATGCAGATCGAGAATAAAAATAGTTTTTTCATAAAATTATTTTTGGTTTAAACTTAGAGCCATTTTCTTCAATGCAACAAATTTACTTAAAAGTTTTTCTATTTCAGCCAGCCTGATCATATTTGATCCGTCACATTTTGCCACGTCAGGCATCGGATGGGTCTCCATGAATATCCCGTCAGCGCCGGCAGCGATGGCTGCCAGGCCTAAAGTCTCAGCCATTTCAGGCATTCCAAGTGTTGTACCATCAGGCTGGTTAGGCTTCTGCAGCGAATGAGTAATATCCATTATTACCGGTGCACCGCATTTTTTCATTTCCGGGATATTCCTGAAATCCACCACCAGGTCGTTGTACCCGAATGAATTTCCCCTCTCCGTAAGCATTACTTTATCGTTGCCGGAATCTCTGACTTTTTCCGCGGCAAAGCACATAGAAGCCCCCGACATGAACTGACCCTTCTTTATGTTTATCCATTTACCCGTCGAGGCAGCAGCCTCAAGAATATCTGTCTGCCGGCACAGGAAGGCAGGAATCTGGATTACATCGACATACCTTGCTGCAATAGCTGCTTCGGCTGCAGAATGTATGTCTGTCAGTACAGGAATGGAAAATTTCTCCCTTACACCCGAAAGGATCTCAAGGGCCTTTTTATCACCAATGCCTGAAAACGAACCCGGCCTCGACCTGTTTGCCTTCCGGTACGACGACTTGAAGACAAGAGGTACACCGAGCTTTTCCGATAGCTTTACAAGATACCCGGCAGCCTCAGAAATAATTTCCTTACTCTCAACAACGCACGGCCCTGCAATCAGAAGAAGCGATCCTTCACCCGCATTTTTGATCCCCGGTATACCGGCATACATTGGTTTCATCTTCAGCTTAAGATAGTATTTCAGGCTGGTCCGTTTTCCTCATAATCGTAAAAGTCCTTCCAAATTCCGGAAAGACGTTTCCTTATTTCTTCCTCTTTTGGATTTTTCCCGGGCCCGTAGAGGATTGTTCCCTTAATTTCCTCGGGAAGAAAATTGTCCATGACAAAATTCCCCTCGAAGCTGTGCGCGTACTTGTAATCCTTCCCGTATCCCAGGTCCTTCATCAGCCGGGTAGGGGCATTTCTTATGTGCAGGGGCACGGGCAGGTCACCTGTCTCCCTTACCTTAGCCTGGGCATCGTCGATAGCCATCACAGAGGAATTGCTCTTGGGAGATGTTGCCAGGTAAATCGCGGCTTCCGATAGTATTATCCTCGATTCGGGCCATCCGATGGAATTGACGGCCTGGAAACATGTTTGCGCCATCAGCAGGGCATTCGGATTTGCCAGACCGATGTCCTCGGCAGCAAGTATCACCATCCTTCTTGCAATGAAAAGCGGATCCTCACCGCCCTCCACCATACGGGCAAGCCAGTAGACCGCTGCATTCGGATCGCTGCCCCGCATCGATTTAATAAATGCTGAAATGATATCGTAATGCTGTTCCCCCTTCTTGTCGTACAAAGCAAGGTTCTTTTGGACATGCGTAAGGACCTTTTCATCTGTTATGACAATCTTTTCACCTCCCGGCTCATCCATCTCCGACGAAACGACAAGATCGAGGGCATTATACAATTTTCGTGCATCTCCGCCTGAAAACCTTAAAAGAGCCTCATTCTCTGCAATTTCAATACTAAGTGCCGAAAGGAAAGTATCCTTTTTCAGTGCCTTATCAATAAGACCTATCAGCTCATCCTCCGAAAGCGGATTCATCGTATAAACCTGGCATCTTGAAAGGAGGGGGGAGATAACTTCGAATGAAGGGTTTTCGGTTGTGGCGCCAATAAGCGTTATCGTGCCCTGTTCCACAGCACTCAGAAGGGAGTCCTGCTGGGATTTATTGAACCTGTGAATTTCGTCAATGAAAAGAATGGGATTCGGATTGTTGAAAAACTGCTGCCGCTTAGCCTTCTCAATTGTTTCCCTGACATCCTTCACTCCTGAATGAACTGCACTTAGCTGGAAAAAAGGCCTCTTCAGCGATGCTGCAATAATACCTGCAAGGGTAGTTTTTCCCACCCCGGGAGGACCCCATAATATGAATGAAGGGACATTGCCGGAATCGATGACCTTCCTTAAAACGGCATTTTTACCAACGAGGTGGGCCTGACCGCTGAATTCATCAAGCTCTCTTGGTCGCATTCTTTCTGCCAGGGGCTGGTTCGATAGCATCAGCGACGATTTTTGTAAAGGTATAAAAAAGTGATATGAAGCCTACGGCGGTTCATTAAATGTTAATTAGTAGGAATTTTTCCTACTATTGTCTGTCACCATTTGGTTACTTTTGGAGTCTAGTACAATAATATGAGGAGTCTTGGTATTGCGATATTGCTGATTGTTGCCGCATTTTATCAGCCTGGTGCCCGGAACGTGCACAATGAGACCGGTAACAGTGGTATAACAGTCAGGCAGGGGATGGTTGTTTCGGCAATGAAGCAGGCTTCCGGCGCGGGTCTTTCAATTCTTAAAAAGGGCGGAAATGCAATCGACGCAGCTGTCGCTACCGGATTTGCGCTTTCGGTTTGTTATCCCGAGGCGGGAAACATTGGCGGTGGCGGTTTCATGCTGATAAGAATGGCAGATGGAAGAACTGAGGTTCTTGATTACAGGGAAAAGGCGCCACTCGCTTCCAGGCGCGATATGTACCTCGACGCATCAGGAAATGTCGTACAGGATCTGAGCACCTCAACAAGCCTTGCCAGCGGTGTTCCGGGTTCCGTTGCCGGCCTGCTTGAAGCACACCGGAAATACGGGAGCCTTCCTTTCAGGGAAGTGATCCAGCCGGCTATAGACCTCGCTGAAAAAGGTTTTCCTCTAACAGCCTGGCAGGCCGAATCGTTTAACCGGGGCCGGGAAGATTTTACCACCCGGAACAGGGTCCGGCCAAGATTCGTTTCCAGGAATCCTTGGAAAGAAGGTGATACGCTCAGGCAGCCTGAGCTGGGAGCCACTCTCATGCTTATTAGGGACAAAGGCCGGGACGGGTTCTACGACGGCAGTGTTGCCGGCATGATTGTCAGGCAGATGCAGCGTGGAAATGGCATCATCACAGCGGACGATCTCAAGGCTTACAGACCCGTTTGGAGAGCACCTGTCAGCGGCCATTTTCACGGATATACCATTCTTACCGTTCCACCACCATCGGGCGGTGGCATTACCCTTCTCCAGGTTCTGAAAATGGCAGAGGATAACGGCATTGACAAGACATCGTTTCATTCGGTACAAAGCATTCATCTGATCGTTGAATGCGAAAGACGTGCCTTTGCCGACCGCTCATTTTTTGCAGGTGATGCAGATTTCGTGAAAGTGCCGGTCGAAACACTGCTGGCTGCCGGTTACCTTGACGGCAGGATGAAAGATTACTCACCCGGCAGCGCTTCCCTTTCAGATGAAATAAGTCACGGTGAACCAGAGGCACCCCAGCATGAGGAGACAACACATTATTCAGTGACGGATAAATATGGTAACGCTGTCTCAACAACGACTACGCTGAACGGGACCTTTGGAAACTGTATCGTGGTTGAAGGAGCCGGATTTCTCCTGAATAACGAGATGGATGATTTCTCGGTAAAGCCAGGGGTTCCGAATATGTACGGACTTATTGGCGGTGAAGCCAACGCTATTTACCCGGGGAAAAGAATACTGAGCTCAATGACACCTTCAATTGTCACAAAGGATGAAAAACTTGTGATGGTCACCGGTTCGCCTGGTGGATCGACAATTCCAACAACTGTTATGCAGGTCATTCTCAACGTGGTTTTATACGGGATGAATATCCGGGATGCCGTAAATGCACCGAGGTACCATCATCAATGGCTTCCCGATCTTATCTATGTGGAAGATAATGCTTTAGATGGTGAAACGAAAAAACGGCTTGAAGAAATGGGGCATAAATTTATGAAGCGCGGGCCAATAGGAAGCGCGAATTCAATAATGAGGCTTTCAGACGGTAATTATATGAGCGGTGAAGACAAACGTGGAAATAACGTTGCAGCAGGATACTGATACAGACTGATGTTGAATAATTTTTACTAAATTGGCTCAAAATTATTTTCATTAAAAAAAATAAATTAATACTTTTAACAATCGATTTTGAGTTTACTAAATATATTTTATTAATTAGAAAGCAATTACGGTACTTGAATATTTTCAAATATTTAAGCAGTTATGAAAAAGCCTCTCCTTATTGTTATTATTGTACTGGTAGTAATCCTGGCTCTGCCGGTAATTAACTTTCTCCGCTGGAGCTTCCAGGCAAAGAAGCCGATGGACGTGATCGTCCTCGACAAGACAGTACCCACACTGGAAAGGATAAATCATAAATCTTTTTTCTGGGTTCTTACCAATGAGAGATTTGTAAAAAGCAACAAAAGCTCCTTCTCCTTCAGGAAGGATTATTACGGCTTCATCCCGAAAAGGCCTCTCCGCGAAAAACTTTACGACCAGAAAAACCTGAGGCTGGCCGACATTATGAAAGTTTGCGATAAAAGCGATGCCCTTTACTATACCGATACTTATGGCGTCTTCTTTAACGACTGGTATAAAGGAATAAACAAAAGCAGGCGCTCAAGGAAACTCTACGGGGGCCTTAATAACGTGGACTTCCTTTACCTCTTTGAGATGCAGAAAAGAAACAAGCTCTGTATACTTGAATACAATACATTCGATTACCCGACTCCCGACCTGGAAAGATATAAGACCAAGGCTGCATTAGGCATAGAATTTAACGGCTGGACAGGCAAGTATTTTGCTTCCCTCGATACCGCGGCAAAGGAAAATGAAGACTTTCCTATCTGGATGACGGCAATGTTCCGCAAGCAGTACAGGAAGCCGTGGAGCTTCAATAAGGCCGGCGTGGTGCTTCTGAAAGGAAGTGAAATTGTGGTCCTGGAAGAAGGCAAACAGCTAAAATCGGCAATTCCGGTGATCAGTACAAGCGCAGATAATTCCAGAAAATTCGGAGTTATCGACAAAGTGGGTTTCGGTGGTTGGTTTGATATTATCGATGCAAAGAGAGAGACTGTGATTTCAAACTATAACCTTGAAACCACGGCCCAGGGCGATACCCTGCTTGCCGAATACTCGCTTTCCAGATCATTTCCTGCAGTCATAACTGATACCATAAACCACAGGAACTGGTATTTCTGCGGAGATTTCGCTGCCAATAAGGTAGATTACTGGACCGCAAGGTTTAAGGGGTTAGGCGGAATAAAAGGTATTTCATATTCAGATGCAGAAAATGATGTAAGAAGATTCTTCTGGCTGTACTACAAGCCGCTTATCAAAACAATCTTCACCGATTATTACAAATCTGTGAAGAAGTAAACTGGAACCTGTTTAGTTCAAAATACGCAGGCCGGACATTGGCCTGCATTTTTTTTTATGAAGATAACCGTACTACAGCCGGAAATCAGGTGGGAAGATCGACAGGCTAACCTGCTTCACCTCGAATCTTTGATACAGGGAACCGGCAGCCGGGGTGACCTGATCATTCTGCCCGAGATGTTTCCCACTGGGTTTTCAATGTCCGCTGGTACCCTCGCCGAAGGACCGGGCTCACCGACTGTATCGTGGATGAAGAAAATGGCCTCACAATATGGCACGGCTCTTTGCGGAAGCTACATCTCGGTCGATTCAGATAAATACTGCAACAGATTCATCTTTGTCGCTCCGGACCGGGAGATAATCAAGTACGACAAAAGGCACCTCTTCAGGATGGGTGGAGAGAGCAGCCATTATTCCCCCGGCCAGGAACGCGTAATAATCGAGTTTTCAGGATTCAGGATTTTACCTGCAATCTGTTACGATCTGCGTTTCCCGGTATGGCTTAGAAACAGGGGAGATTATGACCTGATCGTCTGCGTTGCCAACTGGCCGGAACCGAAACGTGATGTCTGGAATGTACTCCTGAGGGCAAGGGCAATTGAAAATCAATGCTATGTTGCGGCATCAAACAGGATCGGCTCCGACGGAGATGGAATTTCATACGCGGGCGAATCTGTAATTCTCGACCCTAAGGGAAATGAACTTGCCGCAGTTTCATCTCACAGCGAAGGCACCGCATCAGCTGAAATTGATCTCCATAGTCTTAATGTATTCCGGGAAAAATTCCCGGCATGGAAGGATGCTGACGACTTTATTATCAGATAGCGGCTACCGGCTACTGAATACTGATTACTGGTCCCGTTTAACAATCTTACTTCTTCAGTGCCTCATATAGCACCTCCACAGGATGTATTGCTTTTCGTCCGGTACCGTCTTTAATATGGTGCCTGCAGCTTGTGCCAGGTGCTGTGATGATTACATTTTCTCCCGATTTCCTCACCTCTGGAAATAATACCAGTTCTCCAATCTTATTTGACAGATCATAATGTTCCTTTTCATAACCAAATGACCCTGCCATCCCGCAGCAGCCCGACGGAATTTCCCTGATCCTGAAATTAACGGGGATTCCCAGGGCTTCCGACAGTGAAGCTGATGATGCCACCGCCTTCTGCTGGCAGTGAGTATGGAAAAGCAATTCCAGAGGCTGATCGGTAAAGGATGACTTGCTGATATTTCCCTTCCTGAACTCCCTCACAATAAACTCATCGGCAAGCAAACAATTCCGGGCCAGCTTAATGGCCTTTTCCTCAAGGCCCGGTCCCGCAAGGTCGGGATATTCATCCCTGAAGCCAAGTATGGCTGATGGCTCTATTCCGACAAGGGGGAGGTCTTCATTTATTATCCCGGAGAAGATGGCGATGTTCTTCCTGGCAATCCTTCCCGCCTTCCTGATAAGGCCCTTTGAAATGAATGTCCTGCCGCTCACTTCATGCCCTGTAACCACCACTTCATAACCCAGTGATGTAAAAAGCTTTATTGCTGCAATTCCGGCTTCAGTATCGTTGTAGTTTGTGAATTCGTCGATAAAAAGGCAAAGCCTGCCTTTTACCACCTCCGGCTTCAGCAGCTGACTGTTCAGTCTTATCCATCGTCTCAGCGTTGTCCTTTTCACGGTGGGAATAGATCTTTGCGTGGCAAAACCAGCCATTCTTTTCACGACGCCCGAGAGTAACCGGTTTGTTGCAAAGAAGTTAAAAACTGAAGGAAGATAAGATCCCAGCATGTTTATTCCCGGAAACCAGGCAACAAGCCATGATCTTAAAGGCACCCCGTGAATATCGTACCAGTGCTGAAGGTACTCTGCCTTAAGCTTGGCAATATCCACATTCGAAGGGCATTCCGATTTACAGCCCTTGCACGACAGGCAAAGATCGAGTATCTCGTAAACCTCCTTGTGATTCCATGGGTCTTCACCGCCCCGGCTCATGAACTCCCTGAGTACATTTGCACGGGCCCTTGTGGTGTTTTTCTCATCCCTGGTTGCCATAAAGCTGGGACACATAAGGCCGCCGATCAGCGAGGATTTCCTGCAATCTCCCGATCCGTTGCAGTTTTCTGCCGCCCTGATAATCCCGTCGGTAGACGAGAAACTCAGATATGTGGCAGGTTGTTTGATTTCCCGCCCCGGTGTGTACCTCAGAGAACTGTCCATAGGAGGGGTGGAGGTTATCTTGCCCGGGTTGAGAATATTCTCAGGGTCCCAGCAGCTCTTGACCTCGGTCAGCAGCCTGTAAATGTTCTCACCCAGCATCAGCGGGATGAACTCACCTCTCAGCCGGCCATCACCATGCTCGCCGCTTAGCGAACCATGGTATTTCTTGACCAGCAACGCAATCTCACGGCCGATTGTCCTGAAGAGGGCCACATCCCCAGGATCCTTAAGATTCAGGATGGGTCTTACATGCAGCTCGCCTGTCCCAATATGTGCATGGTAGACGCACTCCTTCCCATGGGATGAGAGAATCCTCTCCAGCTCTTCCATATATCCCGGCAATACATCGACCCCGATTGATGTATCCTCAATAAGAGTCACGGGTTTAGGGTCCCCCTTCATGTTTGAAAGAACCCCCAGCCCGGCCTTTCGCAGATCCCATACTTTGGCAATGTCCCCGCCTTTAACAACCGGATAGGCATAACCGAAACCCTGCTCCTTCATTTCCGCAATCATTTTGGAAATTGCTTCTTCGAGCCCGGTTCCTGTTTCCCTTGCAAATTCAACGATCAGGATGGAGCCGGGATCACCTTCAAGAAAGAACCTGTTTTTCCTCTGGCTTATATTCTCCTTTGTAAGTTCAAGAATCCTGTCATCCATCATCTCCACTGCCTGAGGGTTGAACTTCAGGGCCACCAGGTTAGCCCTGAATGCATCATTCCTTTCCTTTAGATGAATACAGACAAGAGCCTTATTTTCAGGAGGTAATGAGATAAGATTCAATTTTAGTTTTGTAGCTACGGCAAGAGTACCTTCCGACCCTGAAAGGAGGTTGCAGAAATTGAACTTTCGAGTCGATCCGGGGGTGAAGATATCTGAGTCGAGAAGCATGTCAAGTGCATAGCCTGTATTCCTCCTGGGTACAGATTTACCGGGATATTCTCTTAGTATTTCATCGGCGTTCCTGCTGTCTGACAGTATCTCATTTATGTTACGGTAGATCTTTCCTTCAAGAGAATCCTCGCGGCATTTTTCCTCAAATTGCTTCCTGTTCAGCGGGCCGAACAAAGCCTCTGAACCATCGGAAAGGATAACTGCCGCCTCAAGTGTATGGTCCCTGGTCGAACCGTGGGCCAGCGAGTGCAGGCCGCAACCGTTATTGCCGAACATGCCCCCGACATTGCACCTGTTTGCTGTTGAAGTCTCGGGTCCGAACATCAGGCCATACTTCTTAACCTCCCGGTTCAGTTCATCGAGCACAACACCCGGTTCCACCACGGCGTATCTCTCCTCAGGGTTTATTTCGATGATTTTGTTCATGTACCTCGAAATGTCAGCAATAATACCGCTGCTGACTACCTGTCCCGCCAGTGATGTACCTGCGGCCCTCACTGTTACATGTATCCTGTTTTCGGTCGCAAACCGGAGTATTTTTTTTATATCCGAACTGTTCCGCGGCCATGCAACCGCAGCGGGGAACTCCCTGTAAATCGACGCATCCGTTGCATATATGGTCCTGGTAATCGCATCATATTTCAAATCACCCTCAAGGTCATCTGCCAGTTTTTTGAGAATTACCGGAATCGGCTTCATCCTTTCATATTAGAATTTGAACCGCTAAAATAAAAAATGATTTAAACTTCCCTGACCGATTTGTAGCTGATTGTTCATAAAATAAAATTACTGACATTAATCATACCGGCAATGATTGTTTAATAGGCATTTTTTTTCGTACATTTATGCAAAATTTTCTAATTATTTAATTTATTGATTTACAATGGAATTATTAGATAGGATCAAAGCAAATGCCAGGAAACACAATATGCGC
>Ga0335071_10000892_pt1 | contig 32189 bp, 25 predicted proteins | sample Lox_Sample_15_FD_206724 | JGI IMG/M metagenome (GOLD analysis project Ga0335071, IMG submission 206724) | Soil microbial communities from Loxahatchee National Wildlife Refuge, Florida, United States - Lox_Sample_1.5 | ecosystem: Environmental > Terrestrial > Soil > Wetlands | place: USA...
GGCGGCAGAAGCGGACCGAAGCTGTCCGGCAACTGGATGTAGCCTTCTGCCACCTGGGCGTGCACCGCTGACGCCAGGAACGTCCCCAGCACCAGCGCGCACAGCAGTATCGGCAGACTTCTTGCCTGGAGCTCGGACGACGAAAGTTGACGGTCCTGATTCCGAAATCCTGCGCAACCCATTGTACTCCTTTGCAGGTCCTCCCAACGGCAACTCTACGCTCAGTGCTGGCCCCGCCCATCATGAAGCTGGAGCGGGTCACACGGTGCCAGCACCAACCTCGGAATTCTAGGACGACAGAGAATCCGAGTCAAGCGGATGCTTGACGCTATCGTCACCCCACCCTGCGTGTTGACAGAAGCAGACAACTACCCCCCCATGGCTTTATGACATCATCATATCTGTGTCACTCGTAAGGGGTCACCCGAAAACCCTCCTCGTCGCGCAGACGGAAGTCAACGCGTGAAGCCGGAGCCATAGCACCCGCCCGGCCATTGTCAGTACGTTCGTCGCCGATCGCTCGTCGCTTTTTGCAGAGCTCCGCGCCGGCCCTTCGGCCGTCGCATCCGTTCCGAATCCCAGACAAGTAATTCTCCACCCGCCGCCGGTTTGACATCCGGACGCGGACGGCTAAGATGCTGCGTGGCGAAAATGAAGAACATCCGGCAGCCGCGGCCGGCGAAGAAGTTCCGCATCCCCGGCGGCGTTGTTTCGTGGGGAATCGTCGTCATTGTTGCGGTCGTGCTGGCGATGCTGGTCGTCGGAGCACTGACCCGGCCGCCTTCCGAGCCCGCACCGGTCCCGTTCCTGGTCGACGCCAAGCCCGACCTTCTTTCGGTTACCCGGATGCTCGGCGACGTAACCCTCGACAGCAGCACACGCGTCCTGTTCCCCACCGGGCTGACCGCGCGGCTCGAAGGGCCGGATTCGTTCTACCTACAACGGCGCTGGTACGACGCGCTGGCGGCTCTTGCTAAGCTTCTGAGCCGGGCGACCCGACCCGAGTCGGCGGCAATTGACGCCTACATGGCCATCTGCAACTACGATGCGGGCAACCTCGACCGTTCCCTTCAGTCCTTCCGCAAATCCCTGGCCAGGGACTCCGGCCCCAGCGGCATTGCTCCCCGGATCGAGTTCTACGTCGGCTGGCTGTTTCAGAGCAGGGGATTTCAAGACAGCGCCATTGTGTACTATTCGCATGCGCTACGCGACCTGCCGGACACTGCGCGCGGGCTCAAGGCTGATGTGGCAAACAACGCGGGCGTGGCGTACGCGGTCCTCAAGGACACGTCAGCGGCCGGAGGTGCGTACCGCGAGGCGGCAACGCTGCTGGATACTAATGCCTACCCGAGAGACTGGGAGACCGTCAGGGAGAACGCCGCTCGCCTGAGTGCCGGCAAGTAGAACGCGTCTTCAAGCGGATTTGCAGTTTCCAGTTTGCGGTTACCGGCGTGCACCTCGGATTCGCCGCCTGTTCCGCCACCTCTGACTTCCGGCTTCTTACTGGTGCCATCCGACCTCGGTTGTCTCTTAGGATAGCGTGTCTAGCGAGTCGATGTCCACCTTCGCTCTGACGCCGTCGGCCTCGAGTTGAGCGATGGTCACGAGCCGGTCCAGACGCACGTTGCGGGCCACCTTGACCATGACCTGAACGGCGCCGGTCCTTCCGCGCACCGGCACCGGCCCTAACGCCTCTACGTCCCGAACGCCGGCCAGTCTCCGACACAGCCACTCTCCGCGCTTCTCCGCGTTCGCTGCGCTCCGCGCGCTGAGTTCGATGAGCGCAAGCCGGCGATAGGGCGGGAACCCCAACTCCTCCCTCAGCTTCAGTTCCACGTCGAGGAAGCGCGCAACTTCCCCGGCGGCCGCACATTGTACCGCCATGTCCTCCGGCCGCCTGGTCTGAAGCACGAACGTGGCTCCGTGCTGAGCCGCGCGCCGTGAGAGTGCCGAGAGGACCTGGAACGTCCTCTCGCGCGCCCGGAAGTCCGGCAGGCAAAGGTCCGCATCAACCGACAGGGCGGCGACCACCTTCACGCATTCCGGCCACGGGAAGCCCAGGAGCGCCCGAGTTCCGACGATGACTGAACCGGGTTCCAATGGAGGTTGGCGAACGGTCTCAGTCATGACCGAGACGACCTTCGCGTCAGGCAGCAGCCGGCCTACTTCGCCTGCCGCCATCTCGATGCCGGGCGCCCTGAATCGAAAGTCCGGTCCGCCGCAGGCCGGGCAAGTTTCCGGCGCGACCGCCGTCCGTCCGCAGTATGGACAGGAGAGGTTTCCGCTCGCGAAGAGTACGAACGAGACGGCGCACTTCGGGCAGGAGAGCGGGCTGCCGCAATCCCGGCACACGACGTAGCGACTGAGACCCCGTCGGTTTATGTACAACGCCGCAGAATCACCGGCAGCACTCGCGTTCTTGAGTTCGTTCACCAGCACCGGCGCGAGTACGTCATCCCGGTGCTTACGCATGTCAACGACGATAGTATCAGGCAACCAGACGGACGTAGGTTGAGGTTGAGGTTCAGGAAGGGGCGTCGTCTCAACCTTGGCCTTGACCTCAGCCTCAACCTGTTCCTGTGCTGCCCGGTACTGTCCGTTGCGGAGGTTCAGCCAGGTCTCGGCCGAGGGGGTCGGGTCGGAAAGCAGCACCGGACAATCCGTCAACCGGGCGCGGGCGATGGCCACGTCGCGGGCGTTGAAACGAGGATGTCGCTCTTCCTTGAAGACCTTGTCGTGCTCCTCCAGAACGACAATGCCGGCAAGGTCCGGCACCGGCGCGAACACGGCCGAACGTACGCCGATGATGAGCCGGCGTCCATCCCGGCACAGTTCGCGCCAGACCCGTTTTCGCTCCGATGCCTTCTGGTCCCCGAAGTAAGAGATCGGCTCGATTCCGGTCCTTGAGCGCAGCACGTCCGCCCAGAGCGCCGTGTCTGACTCAGGCATAAGGGCTATCACCGTCCCGCGTTCCAGTCCCTGCGCGACAAAACTGGCGAGGACGTCCTCTCGCGCATCACGGCCGGCGTGGACGTACACCGAGAATGAGGGTTGAAAGACGAAGGACGAAGGCTTGACGTCGGAGACAAGAACCGGCTGTCCCCCGCTCGGCCCGGCCTTCGTCTTTCGCCTGAGCCCGTAGCCGCAGATGCCGCGCGGCAGGGCCAGACCGAGGACCTCGCCCATGCGGCCAAAGTAGTACGCACCCACCCAGCCCAGCAGGTGCAGAAGCTGCTCAGGGACCAGACGCGGCTCTATCAGCTTCTCGATGGGCAACGTCGTCGGCACCGGGCTGCGGGTCAGCATCTCCAGCACGAGGCCTTTGACCTTTTTCCCGCGAAGGCGTATCTGCACGCAGTCGCCGGGCGCAAGCTCGGGGAATCGTTGCGGTTCAAACTCGTAGGTCAGCCGGTCGAGTCGCGTATGCGGTATCGCGACGTTGCAGAATTGGCGATGGGCGATTGGCGACTGGCGATTCATTCGGAATTCGTCATTCGGCAATCGTCAATTATCCATGGGTCAATAGCGGAGCTTAAGCTGGTAGCGAAGCGAGTTCCGATATCGGCTGTCGGCAGTGCCTTCGGCTACGAGTTCATTCTTGCGGTTGATATAGTATTCGACGCGGAAGGAAGGAGCGAGATTACCCTCGAAGTTCTGCGTGTAAGACACGTAGAGGTTCCGGCCGACGTACTTGCCGACCGTAACCCTGGCCTCGGTGCCGGTCAGTAATCCGCTCTCGACTTCGAGGTAGTCGAGATTGACGAACCCGCGTGCCCGCTTGGCAACCTGAGTCTGGAAGTAGCCGAGCAAACGCTGAGACAAGAGCCTGGTGACTGCGTCCCTGCTCTCGAATGACGAAGCGTCTCCCGGAGTGACGCTTAGCGTCAAGTAGGAGATAATCGCACTCTCATCCCATCCGGGTGGGTCCGAACTGAAAGCGAAGCTCGGTTGTTCAAGCGTGCCCGTCAACGCCAGAGTGATCTTGTTCGGCAAGCCCTGGTTACCCGCCGCGGCGGGAATCGGCATCTCAGCCTCGACATTGAAGTCCGGGTTCAATGTGTGGATACCATTGAACGTCACCGAACCGCTGTCCACGCGCAGGGTATGGTCAAGGTAGTAGATGGTGCCCTGCCGGGAAGTCAGCTCGCCCGAGTAGAGCACGTCCTTGGTCGTCTGGTGCACCGTCAGGTCGCAGCCGAGCTCAATGTCGGCGAGCTGATTGCGAAACCAGATGTTGCGGTCGCCTTTCACCCGGACATCGTAGACGAGCAGCGTATCCTGGACGCCGGTCACTGCGCTCTGGCCGAAACCGAACGAGATCAGCGCTTCCTGGACGTTGACCGTGCCGGACAACGAGTAGGGTCTGCCCAACGTCCAGTCGACATCGAGGCTGCCGCCGATCACGCCATATAACTCAGGCATCGGGTTGATGGTCGTGCCGTTGAAATCGCCATGGAATCGGAGCGAATCAGCCTGCCACTGCCGCCCGATGTCGACGAAACCGGTTACGATTACCGTGCCGTGGTCTGACCTGCCGGAGAGCTTCTCGACGTTGATACGGTTGTGGTCGAATACCAGCTCAGCGTTTACCCGGTCAAATACAGTCCCGAGCACCGGAACGCCGAGCCGTGCCGTCGAAATCCGGACCCGACCATCGAACATCGGCTCCATCAGATTGCCCTTTACCGTCAGGTCGCCGTATATTCCTCCCTGCCTGAATTCAATCGTCGGCTTCAGATAGAACACAACCCAGGCTCCGGGGTTGCGCAGCCTCGCCTGCAGATTGGCAGCGCCGGGTTCGAATCCGCCCTCGGTCTTGTAGTCGATTGAGCCCTTGACCACGCTGGTTTCCGAAACCGCGCTGCTGTCCAGATGGACAACCCATAGATGGTCGATTTCGGTGCGCGTTCGGCCGATGCGAAGCTTGCCCTCGACCTTGCTCAGTTGGACGTCAGCGTCCGGTACGTTCAGCTTATCAGCATCCAGCGAGAGAAGGAACGTGTCGCTGCCGCTGACCGCGAGACTCACGGTGCCGGACATCTCCAGGCCGATGCCGAAGATGCCCTTGAGCCGGGCCAGGTCCAGCCGGTTCACTGCTGCGTCAACGCGCGGCGGCTTCCCGGCTGCGCCCGCGATTGTCGCGTGCACGTCTCCACCGGCGAACCCCTCGGCGGCAACCTGCACGTTGAGCGAGTCGCGCTGGAGAGAGACCTGCACTATGTTACTGAAGGCCAGCGACTCCCGGCCGGCGACAAGGTGGAGAGCGGCGACGTTGATGCCGATGCCATCGCGCGCCAGTCGGGCGCTGCCGTCAGCCGCGGCCCGAAGCCCGGGACGCCAAACCCCGAGACTGAACTGACTATCCTGCCAATTCAGCCGGACTGAGTCAACTGCTGTGCCGCTGTAGTTCGCGCTGTCAACCGCGGCCTGCAACCGCCCGGAAAGCTCATGTCCGACCGCCACGGTGAAATCGGCCCGCGCCCTTGTCGCGCTGAAGCCGGCCACGGACAGACGCGAGACCGACAGCTCGGAAGTCGATTGAATGGTGTCGGCAGTACCGGCCAAGGTGACGGTGCCGGAGACCCGGCCCTGCAAAGGAAGCGATTCAAGTCTTGCCACGATGCCGAGGTTGAAGCTGTCCATCCGGACATCGGCCTCGACTCTACCGTTCTGCCAGCTCCCGTGGCCCGAGACGGCGCCGACCGGCCCACTTAGTTCAAACTGCTCTACCGAAGCACGCTGGCCGGACCGGAGATAAGTGCCGGATGCTGCCAGCCGTTCGACACCCAGGTCAGGTACGCTGGCCGTAACGTTGGCGGCGACCGAGTCGAATCCGCGACCCGAGACTGCCAGTTCGGCATCGACCTTCACGTTCGGCACCGATGAACCGAACCGCCGCACCCGGACGCCGGTCAGCTTCGCCGAGCCGGAGAAGTCGAGCCTACGCAGGTCCAGTCGCCCGGCCACGTCGGCGCTGCCGAGCGTGGAATCCGCGCCGGACATTGTCAGCCGCACGACCGAATCCGCCAGGTCCAGGCTGCCGCTGATTGCCGGCAGGCGGATGGCCTGCCACACGAGTCCATCGGCCTCGTACCGCACGTTTGCCGATGGCTGGTTCTTCTCCAGCCCCACGCCTCCCGCCAGCCGGAATCGGCCCTGGACCGCGCTGCGCTGCCCGGCAGTCGCCGCTCCGGCCTTCTGCCCGACCGGGACCGCCGAGATCAACTCCGGCAGGCTGACGGACAGACTCTCAACCCGTGCCGCCACGCCGCCGGAGCTTAACGCCATCCTGAGGTCCGCCCGCAACGAAGAGGCCGCGGTCTTCGCCACAAGGTCGGTCACTACCAGCGAATCCGAGGTCAGCCGTGCGCTGCCCGCCAGGTTCCTGACCGAGACCCGTTCGCGGCTCAGGCGCGCTTTGACATCGGACACCTGCATCAGCATCTGCACCGGTGCTGACACGAGATTCAGCGTGAGGCTGACCGAGTCAAGGCGCTCAGCCGTGTCAACGTACACGCTGCCCTCGGACAGGCTGAACTGCCCGATCCTGAGCGGCGGGTACTGGTTCTTGCTGCTCGGACCGGGCGGCTCGGACCGTTTGGAGCTGACAAAGACCGTGGGCTGGAACGCGCTGGCCGCGGATGCCGAGAAGCTGCGGTGCACGATGGAAGCCCACGGGTCGTAGGTCAGAGAGAGCCTCTTCACCCGCAGCGAATCAGGGCCGAGTTTCAGGACGAGGTCATCAAATGTGATGCTCCGCATGATATTGCCTTCTACGCGTCCGAACCTCACGTCAAGCCCGAACCGCGGCCCGCCTCGCACCAGCGCCTGGCTGAGCGCGTACCTGCCCACGGGCGCCACCGACAATATCAGCACGGCGAGGCTGAGAACAACGACAATCGGCGCGGCCAGCGCAATCAGGATTCCCGCCAGGATGCGCCAGAAGCTAGAACGCATGCAACAGCCCCAGATAGAACTGGCCCTTGTCGTTTCCCGGCGGATTCCGCAGGCGTTTGCCCCAGTCGAGCCGAACCGGCCCAACCGGGGTTTTTACCCGTATGCCAGCTCCCGCGCTGTATTCGTACGTGAGTGAGCGCAGGTCGTTTGCCATGCCCCCAACATCGCCGAATACCACCAGCCCGACCAGGCGTGCTATGTAAGGCGACCGCAACTCAAGATTCCCGTTGACCACAGTTGGGCCATAGCGGTAGCCAGCCACGGTCGAAGTATCCGGCCCGATGGAACGGTCCCCGTACCCGCGCAGGCTATTGCCGCCGCCCAGGGTGAATGACTCGTAGTATGGAACCGAATCTGATTTCCCAAACGGACGAACGCTGCCGGCCATGGCGCGCACCGCCACCACGAAGTCGCCGCTCGCCTGCTCCAGCGGTTGCGGCACGATACCCAGCCGTTGATACCATCGTACGTCTCCGGTCAGCTTGTAGAGGTCGTTCTCGCCGCCAAGCGGCCCGCCCGCGCCCTCGACCGCGACTTGGGCGGACAACCCCTGGCTGGGGTCGAAGATGTCGTCGCGGGTGTCATAATGACCGGTCAGCACCAGCGAGCTGGTGATGCCGGACGCGGTATCGGAGATAAGCCTGAGCCGGTTGGTGAGGCCGGCAGTGAACTGAGGAACAAAGCTCCGGCTCATGCCGGTCTCGATTCCTATTTCCCGCAACCGATTCGTGTCAACTCGCTCGTAGGAAAAGTAGGGATGGGTCTGAAAGTCAACCCGCGTCAACAACAGATATGGCACCCGGTACGTACCATCAAAAGCCAGCCGATAGTCCCCAAAGGGGGAAAGCGTGGGGCCACCCTCGCCGCCAATCATCAGCGTGTGGCCGCTATTGAACACATTGTCGTGCTCCCAGCTAGCCGACACGATTGCCCGGGTCGGCGGGACCTCGGCCCCGGCGCCGAAAGCCACACCCCGATACGGCTGCTCGACCACGTCGAACCGGACAACGACGCTATCCGGAATCTCCCGCCTGGTGGAATCGGTCCCCGGACTGCTCTCCGCCATGACGTAGTACGTCACGCGGTAGAACAGCTTGGTTGCATACAGGCGTCGCTGTGCCTCGCGCAGGTGCTCCTGGTTGAACAGCTCGCCCCGCCTGACCTCCGAGGCTCGGAGCACAGTCCTTGCGCGCACGGTCCGGTTACCGCGTACCCGCACGTCACTCACGTGGCAAAGTTGGCCTTCGCTGATGTCGAACGTAAGCGTGGCCAGCGAGTCCGTGCGGGCGATCTCCGTTTTCACGTGGACATACGGGTAGCCGGAATTGAGATAGTAGGTTTCAAGCGCACCGCTGCTCTGGTCGGCCTCAGCCTGCGAAAAGAACCGCCCGGGCTTGACCGACAGCTCCTTCAGCAGCCGTTCCGTCCCGACCGACGAATTACCCGAGATCGCTATCGCGCTCACCCGCGTGCGCGGGCCCTCGGTAATGTTGAACGTCACGACCGGTCGGCGCTTGCCGCGCGTGACCTGCCTTTCGATTTCGACCGAGGGGAAACCCTGATTGTGGTAGAATGCCTCCAGGACCGCGATGTCGTTGCTGAGCTGGATTTCGCTCGACGGCTTCCTGGCCTGGGTCATGACCAGCGACGCGAGAACGCGAGGGCCGAAGGCATGCATGCCCTCAAACTTGACCGCTTCAAGTGTATCGCCGCTGTGAAGCTGGCCCGCCAGACACAGAAGCAGCGCGGGAATCAACGTCCTGATAATACCTGCCTGACCCCTGCTTTTCAAGCTCGCCCGCTCGGACTCGCCCGCTCGGACCGGTGCTGCGACCGCCCATTGAAAAGAGCTGCTGTCTTTCCCTGAATCCAGCCAACGCAGGCGCGACGAGTGTCTACCCGGCCTCGACTAAGTTCAGGCACGAAAAACCTTGACCATCCACTTCAACGTGTTACAATCCGGAAAAGATGATACGCAGGCATGGCTCGATGTGTATCCACGAGCCTAGCAGGCAAGACCGAACGAGGCCGAAGTCAACGAAGAACAAGGAGGCTCGATGCTGAGAAAAGTCGTACTGTTCGCGTTCGTTGCCGCCGTGGCATTATTGGGCAGTTGTACCAAAACCACGAAGCTGGTTGGCACGCTGCTGCTGCAGCCGGGGCAGACCGGTGACGTGCAGAACACGAAGGTGGCGTTGTACGAGAAGGCCGACCTGACCGGTGACCCAGTCATGACCGTCGCCTCCAAGACCGGCGTCCTCGACTCATCCGATTTCGAGTTCAAGAACGTCGTCGAGGGCTACTACTATCTGGTTGCGTGGAAGGACCTGAACGGTGACGGGGTAATCAGCGATAAGGATATCGTCGGCGTCCATGGTGGCACCTACACGCCGGGACACGGCGGCACGCAGGTCACGGTCCTGAAGGGGCAGACGACCGACGTCGGCAAGATCGAGATGCTCATCTACAAGGAGCTGAAGATCACGGCCACGGGACAGCGTCTGAACGGCGGTCTTCAGACCAAATTCAGCTACTCATTCAACTACGACGTTGCTCTCACCAAGCTGACGATTACCTTCCCCAGCCTCGGCAGTATTGACGATGTGCCCGCCCCGGGCGCCAAAACCGCAGGCACATCGTACGACTCCGACACCTATTTCCTGCAGGGCGGCGGCGTCATGCCCACCGGGACGCATTCACTGGAGTTCGTCGGCACGTGGAACGGCGCTGCCTTCGACGTCATCGTGACGGTCGACGTCAGCTGAACTTCAACCAGAAGTACAAAGAAGGAGGAGCCGCGGCTCCTCCTTTCTTTCTGCAACAGGCTCAACGCTATCCCGCTGCGTCGGCCGGCCGCCTGCGCCGGTCGATGGCTCGCGCGACGAGCTTGTCCAGCTCGACCACCCAGAACACGCTCGTGCTCAGGATGAAGCTGATACCAAGGTCTCGTGGCGAGAGCGGAACCGTCCTGAAGATGCCCTGCAGGAACGGAAGGTAGATGACCGCCATCTGCAGCGCTAGAGTCACGAAGAACGTGCCGAGCATGGCCGGGTTGGTGTGGAACCCGATGCGGAATATCGAGTCCCGGTTAGACCGGACCGCAAGCGACTGGAAGAGCTGCGACATGGTCACGACCGTGAAAATCATGGTGCGCCAGCCGGGATCCCCGCCACGCCAGGACCAGAACCCCATTCCGAGAGACACGACCGCCATCAGCAAGCCGACCCAGATGATAAACACGCCCAGGCCCTCGCCGAAGATGTTCTCTTTCTGGTTGCGCGGCGGCCGCCTCATTACGTCGCGCTCGGCCGGTTCGATGCTCAGGGCGAGACTGGGCAGCCCGTCCGTGACCAGGTTTATCCAGAGTATCTGCAATGGAAGCAGAGGCAGCGGCATGCCAAGGAACGGAGCGATGAGCATGACCCAGATTTCGCCCGCGTTGGCCGAGAGCACGTACTTGATGAACTTGCGGATGTTGTCATATATCGCCCGGCCTTCCCGCACGGCGGCCACGATGGTGGCGAAGTTGTCGTCGAGCAGGACGATGTCGGCCGCTTCTTTGGACACATCCGTACCGGTAACGCCCATCGCCACGCCGATGTCGGCTTTGCGCAACGCCGGCGCGTCGTTCACGCCGTCACCGGTCATGGCCACGATCTGCCCCTGTTGTTGGAGCGCCTCGACAATCCGCAACTTGTGTTCGGGCGCGACGCGGGCGTAGATCGCGGTTGTGCCGACCACGCTCGCCAGTTCCGCGCCGTCCATCCGCGCCAGCTCAGTTCCGGTGACGACCGATGCCGCGCTTTCGATACCCAGTTCCGAGCCGATGTAGCGCGCAGTCAGCGGGTGGTCGCCGGTGATCATCACCGGCCTGATGCCGGCGGTCCGGCATTCGCTGACCGCATCCCGCACCTCGGGTCGGGCCGGGTCGATCATGGCGGCAAGCCCGACAAAGACCAACCCCTGCTCGACCTCGCTGTCCCTGTTGAAGGCCGGAGCTTCCGCCATTGCCCGGAAGGCAAGGCCCAAGACGCGCATTCCCTTGCCGGCAAGCTGGGCGTTCGACTCCGTTATCCGGGCGCGCCAGGTCGGGTCCAGCGGCTCGGCGCGGTTTTCTATCCAGACGGACTGTGACAGTCCGAGCATCACGTCCACGGCTCCCTTGGTGAAAGCGACGTGGCTTGCGCCCGGACGCACGTCGGCCAGCGCTTCTTCGATGCAACGCCCGCTCGGCGTCGCCTTCAATTCACCCAGGCGGTGGACGGTAGACATCCGTTTCCGCTCGGATGAGAAGGGCACTTCCGCGATGCGCGGCAGCGCCAAGTCCAGTTCGGCCTTGGCCAGTCCGAACCGGTCAGCGGCGGTAACCAGCGCACCCTCGGTCGGGTCACCAACGACGCGCGTCCGCCCCGCATCGTCGCGCTCGATCAGCGCGTCGTTGCAGAGCGCCCCACCGGCCAGGAGCAGCGTGAGCGCCGGGGCGCGTCCGCAGTCGAGCAAGGGTGAACGGAGATCCATGTCCGGCGTGACTTCGAGGTGGTGCCCGGCCACGGCCAGCGCGGTCACGGTCATTCGGTTTTCGGTAAGGGTACCGGTCTTGTCTGAGCAGATGACGGTCACCGAACCGAGCGTCTCGACCGCGTTCAGCCGGCGGATGAGCGCCTTGCGCGCGAGCATACGGCGGGCCCCGAGGGTCAGGGCGATGGTCACGACCGCGGGTAGACCTTCCGGCACCGCGGCAACGGCCATTGAGATCGCAACCATGAACATCAGTCGGAACGGCTCCCCGCGCAGCATGCCGAGGCAGAATACGATGGCGACGACGACCAGCGCGGCTATGGCCAGCCCCCTGGCCAGCTGTTCCAGCCGATTCTGCAGCGGCGTCGACTCCCGTTGCACCGATTGCAGCATCTCAGCGATGCGGCCCAGCTCGGTCCGCATCCCGGTTTCCGTGACCAGGACCGCGCCACGCCCGGCCACGACTGCCGTACCCATGTAGACCATGTTGCGCCGGTCGCCGAGCGCGACGTCGGTGCCGCCTACCGGTTTGGAGTGCTTCTCGACCGGTTCCGATTCCCCGGTGAGAGTCGCTTCCTGCACCCGCAGGTTGGCGGCTTCGAGCAGTCGTCCGTCGGCCGGTACGTGGCTACCCGCTTCCAGCAGGACCACGTCGCCGGGCACTACGTCGCGAGCCGAGACCTCGAGCAGGTGCCCGTCGCGTCGCACCCTCACTACCGGAACCGCCAGCGACTTCAGGGCCCGCATCGCCTTCTCCGCCCGGTACTCCTGCGCCAGACCGAGAATCGCATTCAGCAGGACGATGGCGATAATGGCTATTGCATCGGTGAGCTCGCCCAGCGCCAGCGAGATAACGCCAGCGATGAGCAGTACGATAACCATGACGGACCTGAGTTGCTCCAAGAGAATGTGCCAGACCGTACGCGCACCGCGCTCGACGAGCTCGTTCGGCCCGAAACGAGCGCGGCGGGCTTCGACATCCGACGCGGTCAGACCGTCCGGCCGGGATTCAACGCGCCCCAACGCCGCATCAGTGGTCAACTGGTGCCACCCGATAGACCGGCCGTTCTGCTCTGTACCCGTCAAAGTGTGCCCATTGTGCCGACCAGCGGCGCAGGTTCAAGCCCCGACGCCGCCGGTCCCGATATCAGACGCCTACCCTTTGGCTGGGGTCTCCGGCTCCTCTTTCTTCTCTTTGAGCACGTCGGCAATCATGCCGAGACTGCCCATGACTCCGGAGGCCTCGTAGGGCACGAACAGCTTGGTCGCTTTGCCGTCGGCCATCTTCGCCAGCGCCTCAAGGTACTTGATGGTGATGAGGTCCTTAGTCGGATTCCCGTTGTGGATGGCGCCGTATACTCGCTCGATTGCCTGTCCCTCGCCTTCGGCAACCGTCAGCAACCGGTACTTGTCGGCCTCGGCAACCTTTTGGATGGCCGAAGCCTGACCCTCGGCCTGCAGGATTCTCGATTGCTTCTCGCCTTCGGCCTTGAGGATCGCTGCCGACTTGATGCCATCGGCCTCGAGCACCACGGCGCGTCGCTCGCGCTCCGCCTTCATCTGACGGTGCATCGCCTCAGTCACGTCCGACGGCGGTTCGATGCGCTGCAGCTCGACCCGGGTCGCCCGCGCTCCCCACTTGTCGGTCGCCTCATCCAGCACGTCGCGCAGCCGGGCATTGATACGCTCGCGCGAGGTGAGCGATTCGTCGAGGCTCATGTCGCCGATGACGTTACGCAGGTTGGTCTGGGCCAGCTTGATCGTGGCCAGCCGGAACTGGGCGACGTTGTACAGCACCTTCACCGGATCGGTCACTTCGTAGTAGATGATGGCATCAACTGTCACCGTCGCGTTGTCCTTGGTGATGACCTCCTGCGGCGGCACGTCGACGACCTGCTCGCGCATGTCCACCTTGATGAGGCGCTCGATGAACGGCACGATGAAGTTGAGGCCGGGTTGGACCGTCCGCTGGTACTTGCCCAGCCGCTCCACACAGGCGCGCTCATAAGGGCGAATCGTCTTGATGCCCAGAAGCGCCAACAGCAAAAGGAAAATCAGTATGACTATCAGCAGTGTTCCACTCATTCAGCAACTCCTTCTTTGGCTGACTCGACTATGAGGTGAGTCCCTTCGACCGCAACCACGCGGACCGGGCTACCCGCCTTTATCTCGTGCGTAGCGGTCGCCCGCAATTCCTCGCCGTGCAACTTCACCCGGCCGAACTCGGGCGGCTTGATGTCGGTCGTCACCCGCCCACTCACGCCGACCCACCGGTTCGCGCCGACCCGTTCCGGTTCAGGATGGGTTATCCTCCTCGCTATCCGCTGCGAGAAGACTACCATCAAGACAGACAGGACGACAAAGACGCTGAACTGGATGAACGGGTTGTGGACGAATATCGCCAGGATGCCGGTGACGACCCCGGCGATTCCGAACCAGATGACCACCATCGCCGGTATGAACATCTCAAGGGCAGCAAGGACCAAACCGGCGATTATCCATGCCGCCGGTGTTAGATGAAACACTGGGACCTCCCGGTTAGTTCAAGGCTGGAGCAGTACACTCACTATGATGGCAAGGACTCAGCCGATGTCAAGTCGGCTGGCCAAGCTAGGAAGACAATGGGAACTCGGCGATGACGGAGTAAGCAGGCCCGGCAGGCCCAAGCACGCTACGGAACAGCACGACGCGCTCGATACCGAAGGACTCGGATTCGAACTGCATGGCAACGGCCTTGCTTACATCATCAGGCATGCGCAGGCGCCCGATGGTCAGGTGCGGACTGAACGGCCGACTCTCGGGCTGATAGCCAATCGAACGCAACGCTTTGACTGCCCCAGCCTGCAAGGCGCAGACCTCAGCCTTGCCCTGCTCCGTCCCAATCCAGACGACCCGTGCGCGCGCCGGGCTCGGGAATGCTCCCAGTCCCTTCAATTGCATTGTGAACGCCTTGTGCTGCTGCGCGACCTCGCCGAGCCGAGCCTTTGCTGACTCAAGAAAATCCCCAGACACCTCCCCCAGGAATGCCAGTGTCAGGTGCATCAATTCGGGCCTGACCCAACGAACGGCAGCGCCCGGTTGACGCTGAAGTCTGCCCAGCAGGTCGCCGATTTGCCGCCTTGCCCCTTCGGAAATGCTGATCGCGACGAAAGACCGGATTGGCTCACTCAAACTCTTCCCTCCAGCACCTGACGACAGAGCTGCAACGCAGCAGCAGCTGATTGTTCCTTCACCGCCCGTCTGCCGCCCCGGAATCGGTAACGTTCGACGAGGACCCGCCTTCCGGTCCTCGCACAAATGTACACAAGCCCAACCGGCTTTGCCTTGGTGCCCCCGCCCGGGCCGGCAATACCCGAAACTGCGACTCCGACTTTCGCCTTGAGCCGCAGGCAGACTCCAGCAGCCATCTCCATGACTGTCTGCTCGCTCACCGCCCCCCATTTCGCCAGTGTCAGCTTCCTGACGCCGAGCATCCTGGTCTTCACAGCATCGGAGTAGGCAATCACGCCTCCAGCGAAGTAGCGGGAACTCCCGGTGACATCAGTAAGCCGGTCGCCGATCAGACCTCCGGTACAGGACTCGGCAACAGCGAGGCTCAGTCTTCTCCGAAGCAACAACCTGCCCAGGGCTCGCCCGACATCGGGAGTTACCGCAGTCGGTATCAGTGAAACCTCAAGATGGGCAGAAGGACGAGACCGAGACGCAGTACAATGTTGGCGCATATTCCGGCGAGCACGTCATCGACCATGATGCCCCAGCCACCGGGCAACCGCTGCGACTTGTCGATGAAGGGCAGCTTGACAATATCGAATAACCGCCAGAGCAGGAATCCCACGCCCAAGCCGAATACCGAGACGGGATTGAAGAAGAACGTGATCAGCGTGCCCACGACCTCGTCGATGGTGACCCGGCCCGGGTCTTTGCCCCAGACTCTTTCCAGGTCGGTGGCGATGGGGACGCCGACGAAGAAAATCGCGGCCATAACCAACGCGTGCCATAACGGTAGCCGTGCCAGATAGAAGGCCGGCAACAGCACGAAGAGGCTCGTTACTGTTGCCGGCGCAATCGGAAAGTAGCCGGTGAAAAGGACGCTGCCGACCAGCGCCTCAAGGAAGAAGCGCGTCCGCCCTAACGGCGGCGCTTGCTCGGGGACCAGTTCTCCCATTCCACCACGAGATTCGCCACCACGAATACCGAGGAGTATGTACCGGTAATCGTCCCGAGCGTCATCGCAAAGGCGAAGTCCTTGATGGTCGCAGAACCGAATATCAGCAGCGCCAGACTCACAAACAGCACCGTCAGCGACGTGATAATGGTCCGGCTCAGCGTCTTGTTGATGGCGTGGTTCGCCACATAGGAGAATGACTCCTTCCGCATCTTCCTCACGTCCTCACGGATCCGGTCCGACACGACAATGGAGTCATTGACTGAATAGCCGATCATCGTCAGCACTGCGGCAATGACAGTCATGTTCATCTCCCGCCCGAACAGCGCGATAGCGCCGACGACAATTAACGTATCGTGAATGAGCGACAGCACGGCCCCGGTCCCGAACCTGAAGTCGAACCGGAAGCTTACATAGATCATGATGCCGACCAGTCCGAGCAACACGGCCAGCAGCACCTTGCCGCGCAGTTCCGACGAAACCTGCGGTCCGACCGTGTCGTCGCTCAGGATCTCGAAGCTGTTGTTCGGAAACGACGCCTTGAGCTGGCGGGTCAATGCGGACGAGAACGATTGCCCGCCCGCGGATTCCTTGACCTTCGCGCGGATGAAGAAGTCACCGTGTTCGTCACGCTGGACCACGGCTTCACCCTCGCCCACTGCCGTCAGCGCCCCACGGACGGCCTCCGTGGAAATCGGCTGACTGAATCGCACGTGGAGGAGAGAACCGCCGGTGAAGTCAACTCCCCAGTTGAAGCCACGCACCGCGATGGCGACGATGGCGAGCAGCGCGAGGATGCCGGATGCTATGAAGAACCACCGGCGGACGCCGACGAAATTGACGTTGGTATCGTGTAGGATTTGCATGTTATATCCTCAGCTTCTTGACTTCAAAGCGCGCCAGGTACCAGTCCAGAACCCAGCGCGTCATGAACACGGCTGTGACGACGTTGATGATGAGACCGACTGTCAGGTTGATGGCGAAGCCGCGGATGTAGCCGCTGCCGATGAAGTACAGTGCGATGGCGGTGATGATGGTCGTCACGTGGGTGTCGATCACGGTCATGAACACGCGGTCATAGCCCGCGTCGACCGCAGCCATTACGGTCTTGCCCCAGCGCAGCTCCTCTCGGATCCGTTCGAATATCAGCACGTTGGTGTCGACCGCCATCCCGACCGTCAATGCGATGCCTGCGAGCCCGGGCAGCGACATCGTCGCCCGCAACCCGGCCAGGACGGCAAGCAGAAAGAGGATATCCATGAACATCGCCCAATCGGCCAGCAGACCACCCACCGAGTAGTACAAGAGCATAAAAACCACAACAACAATGGATCCGACCAGGCCGGCGAAGATGCCCCGCCGAATTGCGTCACTGCCCAGCGACGCCCCGACCGACCGCTCCTCCACTATGTTCACCGGCGCAGGCAACGCGCCCGAACGAAGCACGATCGCCAAGTCTCGTGAATTGTCCGGATTGACGTCGTTGGTTGTGATCATCGCGTTCCCGTCCGGGATTCGTGTCTGAATGGTCGGTGCCGACTTGACGATGTCATCGAGCACGATGGCCAGCCGGCGGCCGATGTTGCGGCCCGTGACCTGCGCGAATACCGCCGCATCCTTCCGCCCCAGCCTTAGACTGACGATCCAAGTGTTGGTCAGCCCGGGCTCCGAGCCGTTGTAGGGTGCGGGCCTCGCGTCCTTGATGGCTGAACCCAGCATCTCCGGTTCGGCCTTCAGCATATACAGCCGGCGTACGGCGCTGCCCTCAACCGCCTCGGAAGGCCCGAACCGGAATTCGTACCCCTGGGGCCAGTACGGCCTGCCCCGCTCCAGCAGCATCTTGAACTGGGGATACTCATTGTCATCCACACCAAAGTCGCTGCCGATTGTCCGTACAAGGCCAAGCAGCGTGCCGGCCTCGGCCTCCCCTGCCGCCTTCAAGCCAGTGTCCTTCCGGGTCGTGTCCAACAAAGCCTGAAGCCGAGAAGTATCAGATTTTACCTTCCTGGTGGTGTCGGGCCGGGCGGCGCCACCGGTGTCTGTACCGGGAGCGGCTTTCAACTTGTCGTCAATCGTCTTCAGGGCGTCGTACGTGGTCCGTTCGTCCTGCACAAGCTGAAACTTGAGTTGGGCCGTTTGGCCGATCAAGGTCTTGGCCCGCTCCTGGTCGACGCCCGGAAGCTGAACGAGAATCCGGTCGTTACCCGCTTTCTGGATGATCGGTTCCATGACACCGAACTGGTCCACGCGGTTCCGGATTACCTCGAGCGCGCGGTCGCCGGCGTCCTTGGCATCCTCGGCCGTCAGTTTCGACTTGTCCACCTGCAGCGTAAGGTACATGCCGCCGACGAGGTCGAGCCCGAGGTGCAGCGCGCGCTTGTGCACTGCCGTCTTCTGTTGCTGAAACTCAGCAATCTCCACCTTCACTCTCGCACTGTCATCTGCCGACAGCGCGCGGGCCAGCTTGTCATTCAGAGCTTTCTCCTGGCCCGGCATCATGAAATACAACCTGTAGGTCGGCACAAGCGACCATAGCGCCAAGGCCGCAGACACGATTATGACGCCGAACTTAATCCTAGCACCTTTCACAAGAGTAGACCTCCATGATCCGCTTCATCTCCGCTACGGCGTCTGTCAGTCCGACGAAAACCGCGCGGGCCACAATCGAAAATCCTATGCTGTACCCGGCCGCAATCTGCCCCCGGAGAATCGGCACTACATTCCGGTATCCGAGAGCGTGTCCGACATGGACGGCAACGCCGGCGTCTCTTGCCGCCTCGGCAGCGCGCGCCAGTTCGTCCACCAGCGCCGGCTTCCTCGACCAGTCCCGGCTGTAGCGATCGGTATTCAACTCGACCACGTTGGCTCCCAGCCTGGCCGCCGCCTCAACCTGTGCCGTGTCGGGTTCGATGAAAAGGCTGAGACGGACCCTGGCCTTCTTCAGGCGCTCCACGATCGGTTCCAATCGGTGCCTTTCCTTCAGCAGGTCGATGCCACTCGTGGTCGTAACTTCGCTCCTGACCTCCGGGACGAGCGTCACTTGATCGGGCCGAATCCGTGCCATCAGCCGCGCAAGCTCCACGGTCCCCGCCATCTCCACAGTCAGCTCGGTCTTCACCGTCGACCGCAGGAGTTGCACATCCCGGTCGGTGATGTGCCTGCGATCCTGTCTCAGATGAACGGTTATGCCGTCGGCCCCGCCCAGTTCCACGGCCGCTGCCGCCTGTACCGGGTCAGGAAATGACTCGAGCCGGGCCTGGCGCAACGTAGCGACGTGGTCGATGTTTACGGATAGGTTGGGCACAGCTGGGCATTCTAGGCCAGAAAGCTACAATTGTCAAGGAAACGGGACGCCGGGAGGAAGCCGGATGCTGCGGCCGCGACGAGTCCGTCGCTCGCACCAACTCCTAGTGCAATTGGATGGCTCATGAGAGGCGGCCTGCACCCGCCGAGTTCATCACATGTCCCCAGGAATCCTGCGCTTGAAATCTCTTAACTTCACTATTCTCAATTCACTACTCACCATTGCTCCACCAGTCTCTCCGCAGATTGCTCGGAGGGCTGTCAGTCAGGAAGCCGGCCCTACCAGTTGCCCCGCCTGGCCGACCCCAGCGGCCGGCTCTACCCAACATCAGATGAGGCAGCTTCTTGGGGCCCCACGGGGCCCGACAAGCGCTCGGCGCGCCTACGCCGGTCCGTGCGGCTCAATGTGTGGAACCATGAGTCTGCTCGTAGGAGGCCCTGATCTGGAGGTTGCCCGGTTCGAGCCGGTACGCGCGCTCAAAGAGCCCTGCGGCCGAATCGGCGATACCGGCTTGTTGATAGACCCGACCCAGGTTGTATATCACGCTGGCGTCGTTCGGTTTCAACTCCATCGCCTTGCGAAAGGCGCTGATCGAGCCCAGGCCGTCTCCCCGCCGGTAGCGAACAACCGCGAGGTTGTTCCACGCAAGCGAGTACGTTGGCCGCAGTTCTATCGTCTTCAGGTAAAGAGACTCGGCTTCTGCCAGCCTGCCCTTTGACTGCAGCAGCGCGCCGAGGTTGGAATATGCGAGCGCCATGCTCGAATCCAACGCAATCGCTGTCCTATACTCAGCGATTGCTCCGTCAACGTCTCCGCGATTGCGCAGTTCGAAGGCATAGTTGAAGTGCGAGCCCGGATAGCTGGGTGCCTCTTTGGTCATCTGTTGGAACAGGGTGTAGCCGTCTCTCCACACTCTGACTCGCTGAGGCTGGACGAACACCACCATCAGTGCGCAGTATCCGAATGTGGCGACGACCGCAATCACCTGCCCGTAGCGGTTGCCGCGTGTGAGCCTCCGGCCGCCAAGAAGCAATAGCAGCACGAGACCTAAGCCAGGTATGTACACCAGCCTGCCTGCCGGCCCAAAGCCGACGAGGCCGGCAAACGGCAGCAGCAAGGCCGCTCCCCACAACCAGGCAAGCCATGCATTGGCTGACCGGCGCACCGGTGGCAGCAGAAGTGGCAACGCAAGGTAGAGTGCACCAACTACTGCGAACAGAATGGCCCGGCCCGCACCAGCCTGGTTCCACAGAAAGACTCTCTGCCCGAACGGCGCGGCGGTGGCCAGCAGAAGGCGACCGAAGTTGCTCAAAGAGAGCAGAACGACCGCGCCCACGCTGGTGGTGCCCGGGACAGCGAGCACGCTGCCAAGGACCGCCCGCCGGGCGACAAGATACCCGCCAAGTAGAACCGCCAGCCCCGCCAAGGCGATCCAGTCCGACCTTCGCAGTCCTTTGGGCCGAGAGGACGTCAACACCCAGACTCCGGCCACGACCACAAACGCGGCGGCGGTCTCCTTGGACAGAACCCCGAAGATGAATCCTCCCCATACCAGGAGAATCGCCGGCCAGTCGCGTCGCTTCCGCAACCGGAGCAAGCCGAGCAGCGCGACCAGCAGCCCGATACAGGCCAACAGGTCGGTCCGCCCGCTCACGTACGCCACGCTGTCCGCCGCGAACGGATGCACGGCGCACAGCATTCCTGCCAGTAGTACCGACCAGAGCGAACCGAAGAGCTGCCAGACCACGACGACTGCGAGCGCGACCACGGCTGAATGCAGCAGCAAATTGACCAAGTGGAAGTACCATGCCCGGTGCCCAGCTACCAGCTTGTCGACGCCGACGCTGAAGTTCACCAGCGGCCGATAGTAAGGGTCCTTGCCGAGCACCCCGGCCCCACCGCCGTACCAGAACGAATGAGTAAATGCCTGGAGCGGTGACGACTGATTCTGTACGATGATATCGACATCATCCCAGACCAGCGGGTATCTCAGCGTGGGGACATAGACGAGCGCCGCGACCAACGCGCACAGCAGGATTACGAACGCTGGCCGCCTCATGCCAGGCCGGCTCCGCTGCCTCGCACCATCCACGGACATCGATGCCTGACTAGCCTACTTGCCGGAGTCGTTCGGAACTTTGAACGCCACGAGCTCGGCGGATCTCAGCACTTCGTACCGCTTGCCGCTCTTGTCCGTCCCAGCGTCGCGGTTCTCCCCTTTGACCACCCCGACATTCGGGGCCAGCCACTGCTTCATGCTCCAGTCCGTGCGCGTGCTCTTCACAGTAACGACGTAGCAGTCAGGGTAGACCCCGGCCTGGACCTTTGCCGTCTCCTGAGCCGTTACCTGCATGATCTCGCTCTGCCCCTTCGTGCCATACCACTTCAGCCCCCGGGCCAGCGGAAGGACGAGGTATAATCTCTCGACCGGCGGCTTGTCCGGGCTGGTCGGTATCAACTGGATGATGCCGTCACGGTCCTTCCGAAAGAACGAATAGAGCGGGCCACCGGTATCGCGCGGCGACTCGACGACCCAGCATTTGCCGAGGCCCGGTACGTCCTTCAGCCCTCTAACGATCTCGACGACTTTCACCTCGGTCGTCTCGGTCGTGTCCGTTCCCGCGACCCGCCGCGTGAACACCCGCATCGCCCGACGCTGACCTGCCTTCAAAGGAAAGTAGTCGGCAGGAACCTGCCGGTGGCACGCCAGGAGCAGCACGAGCCCGAATCCAATGACTGCCTGTCTTTTGGTCATCGCTTCTCAAGCCTAGACCGAACCATCCTGCTGTCAAGCACAGCGATGACGTCCCGCCGACAAGCTGATCGGCTGCACGCAACTAACGACAAACGACACTCCATCTGCATCTCCCAGTGTTCAGAATCCGGGATGGCCGCACTACATTGGACGCAGCCTTCGCCCCAGCGTTAATCGACAACGAAAGATGACTGCGTCCGGATGGCCGGCGCGGACTCCTGCTTCCGTGGAGACATCTCGCTCCGGAATCCACTCCGTGCGACCGGAGCCGACCGTGAGGCAACGACCCTTCAGGGCCAACATTGTGGAACGTGCGTCAAGTCACCTCGCCCATGACCCTGTGCGCTGCCCCGTCCGGGCTGGTATGAGGCTGACTCACCGCAACCGGACAGGGGGCTGACACCCGAGGTCCGGCTGCGCGCCAATTCTTGACAACGGGAGAAAGCAAGTTTATCATGAGTAGCAATGGCGGCGCGGCCGGAAGACCAGCAAATCGAGCACGACCTCGTAATCGAGGCGCTCATCGAGCAGTACAGCAACAGCGCCAAGTACAACCTCTTCGCAAACCCAGGAACTGAACAGAATGTCGCGGTCGGACACCAATACCCGGACGTCGTCGTAACCGAAAGAGGGTCTTCCAAGGTCCGGTACGTAATCGAGGTGGAAACGACGGACACCATCGGCGACCAGGAACTGAGCCACTGGCGCGCGCTTGCCGCGCTGGGCCCACCGCTGTATCTCATGAGTCCCTACGCGGCACTGGCGGATGCGGGGCGGCTCTGCTCAGAGGCCGGCCTCAAATGCCACCACGGATACTTCATCAGGGATGACAAGGGGCGCTTGAAGGTCATCCTGAAGAAAGCGACCGCACCGACCCCGAACGCCGGGCACCACTGACCTCGACGGCAGGGCGGCCTCGCTGCCGCCCCTCCTTTGCTTGACAATTCGCCATAACGGCTAGAATGTCAATACGTTGCCTAAGTTTTACCTGCAAACCTACGGCTGTCAGATGAACGTCTACGAGTCGGGCGTGGTCCGCCGGGTATTGACGGATGCCGGTTTTGCCGAAACCACGGACGAGCACGATGCGGACGTGCTGTTGATGATGACCTGCTCCGTGCGCAGCCACGCCGAGCAGCGCGCGCTCGGTCGGCTGGGGACGTTTCGGGCCCTTCGTTCCGAACGCCCCGGCCGCGTCGTCGGTGTACTCGGGTGCATGGCTCAGCGACTGGCCGAAACGCTTGTCACCGATAATAGCGCCGACATCGTTGTCGGCCCGGACGAGTACCTGCGTCTGCCCGAACTGATTGCCGGCGCTCGGACCGGCTCGCCGGGCATGGTCGCCACCCGCCAGACCGGCGAGTGCTATGATGCGGTCATGCCGGCAAGGGGTCCGGGGGGCAAGGATTCTGGGACTCAAGTGTCGGACATCGGCCCCCTGGATTCCTCGAATCCTGGAATCCTCTCCTTCGTCACGGTCATGCGCGGCTGCGACAATTACTGCACTTACTGTGTAGTGCCCTACGTGAAGGGCCGCGAGCGCTCGCGGCCGCTGGCCAGCGTGGTCGCTGAAGCCGAGCGCCATGCCGCAGCCGGCGCGAAGGACATTACGCTGCTGGGCCAGAACGTGCTGGCGTATCGCGACGGCAGTCGCCGCTTCCCTGACCTGCTCGACTCGGTCGCGACTGCCTTGCCCAACGTGCGCATCCGGTTCCTTACCTCGCACCCGCGTGACCTGGACCCGAGCCTGGTCGAGACCATGAGCCGCCTGCGCAATGTCTGCCCGAGCCTGCACCTGCCGGTGCAGTCCGGTTCGAATCCGGTCCTCGAACGGATGAACCGCGGCTATACCCGTGAGGAGTATCTGGCCAAAGTCGCGCTCTGCCACAGTCACCTGCCCGACCTGTGCCTGACAACCGACGTGCTGGTCGGATTCCCATCCGAAACTGAGAACGACTTCAGGGCCACGCTCGACCTGATTGAGCAGGTGCGGTTCGACTTCGCATACATGTTCCGCTTCTCGTTCCGGCCCGGAACCGGGGCGGAGAAAGTCGAGCCCAAGGTTTCGGAAGCGGACGCCGGCCGCCGCCTTTCGCGGCTCATCGAAGTGCAGAACCGCATCACCGCCGAGCGCAACCGCGAGATGCTGGGCAGGGAATTCGAGCTGCTGATTGAGGGCCCGAGCCCCCGCGACTCCGGCTGGCTCGGCCGCACGGTCACAAACAGGGCTGTCATCGTCAAGGGACGCTGCGCACCCGGCGACCTGGTCCGCTGCCGGGTCACGCGCATCGTCGGCTGGACTCCGGTTGCCGACGCTCCGGCCCGGGCAGCCGTGGTTAAGGTCGGATCTTGAGCGCAAACTGTAGAGCCGGAAACTCGGGGTTCGTCACGCGGACCAGGTTCTTCGTTCTTTCCTCAACAAGGAGGATTCCATGGTGATCTTTCGGGTCATTCTGATTCTGCTGGCGTTCGTTGTTGTACTCGTGCTCGCCATCACCAACGCCCAGACCATGACCAGCGCAGTTGTCTTTACCAAGACATACAACAACGTGCCGGTCGCATTCGTGATGCTCTACTCGTTCGCGTTCGGTGCGCTCTGCGTGGGTATCTTCACGCTGGTGTCGGAAATCCAGCTCCGGTCGCGTCTCTATCGACAGAAGAAGGCGCAGGATGCCCTGATGGAGGAACTTCAGGCCCTGCGTAACGCGCCGCTGGAAGGCGAGTACCCGCCCAAGTCCGCGCCCGAGCAACAGGGATCCGCGGACGGAGGTGCCTGATGAGTTGGCTTATTCTTGTCATTCTGGCGGTGCTCGTCGTGGCGCTGTTCCCCATCGTCCGTGACTTCCTGCGCAAGCGGCGCTCGACCGTTCCGGCCTATGTCGAAGGATTGCAAGCGGCACTGGACGGCCGGACGGCCGATGCTATTGCGCGATTCAAGGAAACGGTGGGGGCCAATTCTGAAAACGTCGACGCCTACGTCCGTCTCGGCGACCTGTTCATGCAGCAAGGCGAGACCGAGCGGGCCATCAAGGTCCACGAGAACCTTTCCCTGCGCCGCAATCTGGACAAGCGTGACGAAAAGAAAGTGCTGCAGGCGTTGGTCCGCGACTACATGAAGGCAGACCGCAAGGTGAAGGCAATCTCCCTGCTCGAGGAACTGGTGCACCTGGACAAGTCCGACGCGCAGAGCGCGGAGAAACTGGCCGAGCTCTACATCGAGACCGGCGCCTGGGACAAGTGTGAAGAACAGCTCAAGGAACTGGCCCGCAATTCGGCCAACCGTCAGCGTGCCGCACGGCTCTACGTCGAGTACGGCCGGGCCTATCCGAAGAACAATCCCGGGGCGGCGCTGGGCGCTTTCGAAACCGCGCTGAAGCTAGACCCGAGCTCAATCCCGGCCCGGCTGTACATGGGAGACCATCACTTCAGTCAGGGCGATACCAAAGCCGCGATCGACACGTGGAACGCCATCCTGGAACAGTCACCGGACCAGAACGCCCTGGTCCGGGACCGCCTGGAACGAGCCTACTTTGACGCGGGCAAGTTCGAAGACATCACGACGCTATACGAAAGGCTGCTGCGCAAGGTACCCGATGACGCCGGCCTGATGGTTGCCCTGGCCGAGATTTACCAGAAGAAGGAGGACCTGCCCTCGGCCATACGTTTGCTCGAACGGTTCGCCGGCCGGCAGAAGCGCGACGTATTCTCGCGAGTTGCCCTTGCCGCAATGTACCTCGACCGTGGCGATACCGACCGCGCACGCACTGTCCTGACCGAAGCCTTGTCCGGTCTCCAACCCGAGTCCACCGCGCGGCAATAGACAAAGGTTTAGGTTGAGGTTGAAAGCGAAATGACCAAAGACCAATTCCCAATTCCTAACGAGTGGCCGTGCTTCGTGCTCAGTCGGGAATTCGTTAGGCATTAGGAATTAGCAATTGAGAATTCCCGTCTGCCGCCTCCCTGGCCTCCGCCTGCGTCCGTCCCTCGATCTTAGCCTCAACTTATGCCTGAAAAGCTGACGCCGCTGCTCGCCCAGTATCGCAGGATAAAGGAACAGCACAAGGACACCCTGCTGCTCTTCCGCGTCGGCGACTTCTATGAGATGTTCTACGAGGACGCAAGCATCGGCGCCAAGGCCCTCAACCTGACGCTGACGTCGCGACCCCACGGCCCGGACAACGTAGTTCCGCTGGCCGGAGTCCCGGCCAAAGCACTCGACACCTACATCGGCCGGCTCGTAACCCAGGGATTCAAGGTCGCGGTTTGCGACCAGCTAGAACCGCCCGACGCACGCAAGCCCGTGGTCAGGCGAGAGGTGGTCGAAGTCATCACGCCCGGCACCCTGACCAACCCCAGCCTGCTCGAAGCCCGGCGCAACAACTTCCTGCTCGCGGTCTCCCCTGCCGCCGACCGCTGCGGCATCGCCTTCGCCGACGTCTCGACCGGCGAATTCTCGGTTGCCGAGATTCCCGCCGACTCACTGGTCGAGGAAATCCAGAAGATCGACCCGGCCGAGATCTTAGTGCCGCAGACCTGGGAACGGACAATTCAGAATTCAGAAACCAGAAACCAGAATTCAGAATGTCCGGGACCTCCGGATTCTGGACTCTGGACTCTGCGTTCTGAATTCACCCCCATTGACGACTACTACTTCACCCAGGACTACGCGTTCGACAAGCTCTCCACCCACTTCGGCGTCGCCAACCTCGACGGGTTCGGCATCGGCGCGATGACCGAAGGCATCTGTGCAGCCGGCGCCGTGCTCCACTACCTCGAAGAGACCCAGCGCGCCGCGCTAAGCCACATCCGCAAGATATCGCCGTACGAATCGCGCGACTGCCTGCTGATCGACCGCATCTCGCGCCGCAACCTGGAACTGGTCGAACGGGTCGGTTCGGAAGACCAGCGCCCGACCATTGAAGGTACGCTCCTCTCGGTACTGGACCGGACCCATTCTCCGGCTGGGACGAGGCTGCTCCGCCGCTGGGTGCTCGCACCTTTGCTCGACGTGGAAGCCATCCGCGCCCGGCATGATGCGGTCGAAGAACTCGCCCGCGCCGGGTCACCGATCGAGGATCTCGAATCGCTCCTGTCCAAACTCGGCGACCTCGAACGCATCAGCTCGCGCATCGCGCTCGAACGGGCCAATGCCCGGGACCTGGTCGCGCTCCGCAACTGGCTACTCCTCGCCCCCGAAATCAAGCTGGTCCTCGCCGGTTCCTCAATCTCCAATCTAGAATCTAAAATCCCAAATCTAAAATCTAGAATCCTCCATTCCATCGCTTCCGGCATCGAAGACTTCTCGGCCCTGACCGCGGACATCACTAACACGCTGGTGGATGATCCGCCGCTCGCCATCAGCGATGGAGGCATGATTCGACCCGGCGCGAACGCGGAGCTGGACGAGCTCCGCTCACTCGCCGCCGACACCAAGGGCTACATCGCTCGACTGCAGGAAACCGAGCGCGAGCGGTCCGGCATCCCGAACCTGCGCGTCCGCTTCAACTCGGTCTTCGGCTACTACATCGAAGTCACCAAGTCCTACCTCAACCAGGTCCCCAAGAACTACCTGCGAAAGCAGACCGTACTCAATGCCGAACGGTTCATAACGCCCGAGCTCAAAGACCACGAGGCCCGCGTGCTCCACGCCGAAGAGCGCATCAAGCAACTCGAACTGGAGCTGCTCACAGCCCTGCGCAAACGGGTTGGAGCCGAAGTCGGACGCATCCTCACACTCTCCGGGCTCCTGGCCCAACTCGACGCGCTCGCAAGCCTTGGGCGCGTCGCCCGCGAACCCGGCTACATTCGACCGGTGGTTGACGACTCGACCGTGCTCGAAATCGAAGCCGGTCGCCACCCGGTGGTCGAGCGCCTCCTCGCTCACCAATTCATCGCCAATGATGCGCGCCTCAGCGCAAAGAATGAAGGCGGAGGGATGAAGGATGAAGTCCGGAATCCTCCCTCTTCTTCTCCTGCTTCCCCCTTTCCCGCTTCATCCCTTCCCGATTCATCCTTTCCGCAGATTGTCATTCTGACCGGACCCAACATGGCCGGCAAGTCTACCTACCTCCGCCAGGTCGCGCTCATCGCCATCATGGCCCAGGTCGGCTCCTTCGTTCCCGCGACCAAGGCGCACATCGGCGTCATTGACAAAGTCTTCACTCGCATCGGCGCGTCCGACGACCTCTCGCGCGGGGTCTCGACCTTCCTCGCCGAGATGACCGAGACCGCCAACATCCTCAACAACGCCACCACTCGCAGCCTTGTCATCCTCGACGAAATCGGCCGCGGCACCGCCACCAGCGACGGCATCGCCATCGCCTGGGCCACGGTCGAGTACCTTCATGGCGGACAACAGACAATTCAGAATCCAGAAACCAGAAACGAGAAGTCAGAATGCCCGCAGCCTTCCGGAATTCTGGATTCTGGTCTCTGCATTCTGGATTCTGGATTATCCCCTGACCGCCCGAAAACTCTGGATTCTGGACTCTGGACTCTGAATTCTGGATTATCCGACGCCCGCCCTAAGACTCTATTTGCCACTCACTACCACGAACTGACCGATATCACCCAGCTCCTGCCCCGGTGCGCCAACTACAGCTTCACGGTCAGGGAACAGAACGGACAGGTGCTCTTCATGCGCAAGCTCAAAAAGGGCCCGGCCGACAAGAGCTACGGCATCGCGGTCGCCAAGCTCGCCGGCCTTCCGGCCGCGGTCATCGAGCGGGCCAAACAAGTCCTGGCTGACTTCGAGAAAGGCGAAGCCCTCTCCATCGGCCAACTCGCCCCGGACAGCGACATCGCCCTCGCCGCCGACAAGTCAGCTTCTAAGTCCATGATCCATGGTCCATCGTCAAAGGTCGAAAATCTCGAGTCCAAAGTCGCAGCGGAGCTTCGCTCCGCGGACCTCGAAAACCTCTCCCCGCTCCAGGCCTTCGACCTCCTCCTCCGCCTCAAGCAGCGCCTGGACCAAGCCAAGCCCGACTGACGACTGAAAGTAGGCGGGCTTTGCCTCCTCACGAGGAACTGTCCAGGCCAACTCAACCGGCAGCGAATTGCCGCCAGTCGTAGACTGAACAGCACTACCTGGGCGGACGGACGCGACCAAGCGGGTGCGGACCGAGAGTCGCACGCAGCTCCTCCCAGCGTGGTATCACGACCGCTGCCAGTCTGCGCACCAGTGCCGGGTCGCGGCCGACACGTACGTAGTGCTCATTGGTCGCCAGCGCTTCGATCTCTCTCCGGCATGCTTCCGATTCCGGCGCCTGGTGGTCTACAGCCGAGCAAAGTTGGCGCACGACGCTATACCACAACAGCAGCCGCTGGGAATCGAATCCGGCCAGCTCCGGCATCTTGCCGACTTCCTCCCAGAGTTGTGCAACCAAGGCCTCTCGCGCCTTGTCCCATGCCGCTCCGTCCTGCCTCCTGTCCGGCTTCGGCTGGAACCCACGCATGGGCTTATCCTCATCCGGCGCGAGCTGCGGTTCGACATCAAGCTGCCCCGCCATCTCTGCCTGCCGGAAGAACTCAATCAGCCCATCCCTGATAGCCTGCAAGTGCTCGAGGTCTACCGCCTCTTCACCGGCACGAAGCGTGGTTGCTCGCTCAAGCAGGGCCGCACGCCTGCCCGCGCGCCTGCCCCGGGACCGGTTCAGCGCGCTCCACACCCTTACTGCAATGCTCTGCAGGAACCGCTCGTTGTCCGGCCCGGGCAGCAGGTGCCTGGTCTCGATGATGCCCACCACCCAACGCCGCACGCGCTTCGCCCAGATTTGGGACAGAGCGAAGTTCCTTGCTCGTTTCACTCGCGCCTCTGGAACAGGCAAGGGTTCGCGCTTCTCCTCTGCCCTGCGCCTGATCCCGCGGTCAAACCGCTCCACGGCCCGGTCTATCTTCGCCGGCAGAAATTCCCGCACCTTGGCCAGCGCCTTGCTCGTCTCGACCTCAATCACTGTCTGCCTCGCCGTGTAGCGGTCGAGCACGTCCTGGATGTCGGCAAAGCTCGCCAGACACGCGCGCAGGTAGTCGGCGACAAGCCCGATGCCCGGGTTCGCCATCCTCCCGTTCTCCAGCCTCGACACAACCGTGTGATTGCCCTTGCGCTGGCTGCCCATGCCAACGGCGAGCATCTGCTGCGTCAGCCCGGCCCTCAACCGAAGCTCGCGCAGCCGCCTGCCCAGCTCGGGCCTGAACTTGAACCGGTCACCGGCTCTGCTTTTCATGGTGCTCCATTATACCCATGGTACAAATCAACAACAAGCGGATTCTCTCTCCTGTCACTGTAAGTTCCGCGCTCATCGCTCATTACTCATGACTCGCCGGCAATGACACCGTCGTAGGAGGGAGGCTCTCCCCAGATCTTTGCCGGGCTCTCTGCCAGAGCCTCTGCCAAGGCCTTCGGCACGCTCTTTGGCAAGGTCTCTCCCAAGCTCATTGGTCAAGCCCCTACCAAGGTCTTTGCCCCGGTCTCCGGCAAGGTCTCTGGCGAGGCCTCTGCCAAGGACTCCGGCAATGACTTTCCCCCGCTCTTTGGCAGAGACTCCGACAAGGTACCTCCCAAGCTCATTGGCACGTTCTCCGCCAAGGTCTCTGGCAAGGTCTCTCCCAAGGCCTTTGGCAGACTCTTCGACAATGCCTCTCCTAAGCTCTTTGCCCCGCTCTCTGCCAATGCCTTTGCCCAGTTCCAACACCCATCCCGCCGGTCGGCCGTCAGGCGTCCGCGACTTTCGGCTTGACAGCAGCCGATCACTACCTACGCTACCCGTCAAAGCTGGCCAATCCGCGTCCGGCCCTTGCGCGGGCTACGAACATGCAGAGGGAACCAGGGACAGGCACCCCATTTCGGGAAGCCTCGGGACACCTTGGCATCTTCCGCCCGACCCCCGAGGAATTTCAGATTGCAGATTGTCGATTGCACATTGGCCGACCCCGATGCGGATTGACATCATCACGCACGAGCAGTAACATGTCCGCAATGAGGGTCAATACGCTGCTGTGTCTTCTGTGCGCAGGCTTTGGGTTCGTCCACGCCACCGCGAGGCCGGACTTCGCGAGACTTGGGCCGCCGGCCAAGTACCCCGCCACTTACTTCCGTGACACGACGGTCGCGAGTCCGGTTGTGCGGCATCCTGACGAGGCGGGGAAGGTCTCTCGGACCTGGGTGAGCAGCCCTCAACAGCAGTTTCTGGCACAGATCCTTCCGGGGGCCAGGTTCTTTCGAGTGAGCGTCGGATCCCCCTCGCGGTATGAATACTGGGTGACCTTCGGAGACAGTCAGGCGTTTCCCATGGACAAGCTGAGACCTATCCTTGCCCACGAAGGGATCAGTTTCGACAGTTCCAGCGTGGACGCCGCGGCCAAGCTTGCCGTTCTGTTCGCGTACTGCGGACACAGGCCCGCCGCTAAGCCGGAATCAGCTCGGAATTCCAATCGGGCCGACACTCTTGAGCGGGGAGTCCTCGACAGCTTGGCGTTTCCGTCCGTAGACTTCCGCTCTTTTGACCCAAGGTATCTACATCACATGCAAGACGAGCCGGAGAACGATCCCGTCGTCGTGGACTGCGTGATAGACGGCCATGAGCGTCGACCAATTGTGGTCATGCATGGGTACTGGGACGGGGACTTGCAACCCATCCTGGTGTACAGCCCCGATGTGGAAATGTGGTTCGAAATGCTCCCTCTCCACGCCCATTGACACCGCCGTCCGCGAGTCCTAGAATCATCCTTGTGAGAGTGGTTGGACGCCCCGCGGCAGTTGTCACGACTGCTGTCTTGGCGGTACTATTCATGGGTTTCGTGCAGCGAGGCTGGGGGCACCTTCCTGTCTCAGAGCTCTCCGCCCTCGTTGGCCACTACCATAGTCGCGATGCGTTTCGACACTCCGCAACTTCCGCCCTCAAGCTGATATTCGAGATGGACGCGCAACGAAGGCGAGAGGAGTTGAGACGACTCGTCGCCCCGCCTGGGTATGTGACCTATTCCACACCCTCACGGGTCAACCTCTTTTGGTGGAAGTGGGACGGCCAAGAAGACACTTACCCCGTATTCGCTCGCGACATCCGTGACTTCGGCTGGGACCGCGCACTCGAACGTGTTCCCGGCGTGGTCATCCACTAGCACGCTTCAGAACCCAAGCCGGCTGACGGCCTCTGCTCCCAGACTTCAGTCCACTTCTCCCCGACTCCTCTCTCCTCGGTTGACACGCCCGCCCTGCAAAGTACTATTCGCCTGATGGTGAATTCCGAACCCAGCCCGACCTCGACAGGAACGGGACTGAGTACGCTGTCCCCGAAACCCACTAAGTTCTCTCTTCCTGTCCGTGTCCCTCTGTATTCATCAGCAGTCCGTAATATCTCACCCGCATTCGGCGGCCTTGATGTCTAGTGCACTGCGTCCTAAATATCTTGACTTATAGTGTGGGGTATTGTATGATGGGCCGTGAGCAGGACAGCGGCGGCTATCGGATTATCAGCGGAAGAGCAATTGGTGTT
>Ga0335071_10000893_pt1 | contig 32159 bp, 24 predicted proteins | sample Lox_Sample_15_FD_206724 | JGI IMG/M metagenome (GOLD analysis project Ga0335071, IMG submission 206724) | Soil microbial communities from Loxahatchee National Wildlife Refuge, Florida, United States - Lox_Sample_1.5 | ecosystem: Environmental > Terrestrial > Soil > Wetlands | place: USA...
CTGCTCGGAAACCTTCCGATCCTCGGCAACCTGTTCAAACACACGCAGGTCAACACCTCGAACCAGGAGTTGATCTTCTTCATCACGCCACGCATCATCCAGACATAACCAGAACCCAGTACCTAGTCATCACCGCCGCCCTGGAGAAACCACCGGGCGGCGGTTCTGTTTTGTGGAGTATCCAGTTACGAGCGCTGAGCACCGGGTACTAGCCGCTGGCAACTTCCTGCTACACTCGCAGCGATGGATTTCAAGTCCCGTCAAAAGAAGTTGCAGGAGCATCTGGCCACCACCCGATTCGATGCTCTACTGATCAGCCATCTTCCCAATGTGCGCTATCTGTGCGGATTCGCTGGCAGCGCAGGGCTTTTGGTCGTAGAGGAATCGCAGAGCGTATTCTTCACAGACGTTCGTTACGACACTCAGGCACACGAAGAAGTGAAGAGCGCGAAAGTTGTCATTGCGCCCAAGTCGGTTTTACAGGCTTTAGCCGATTGGCTGGCAACCAGATCCAAGCGCTCGCGTGGCTGGACCCTGGGGATTGAGTCTGAGCACTTCACACTCGGAGAAAAGAAGCGGTTGAACGAGTTGCTGCCGTCGCGGGTCAAGCTTAAAGATGCGCCGTCGACGGTGGAGCGCTTGCGGCTGATCAAAGATGACCAGGAACTTGCCCTCATTCGAGAGGCTGTGCATCTAGGAGCGCGACTGTTCGATCGAGCGATTGAAGTGTTGAAGCCGGGGATAAAAGAAGTGGAGGTGGCCGCGGAGATGGAGTTTGCCGCGCGCAAGGCGGGCGCGGATGGCATGTCGTTCGATACGATTATCGCGTCCGGACCGCGCTCCGCGCTGCCGCACGGGCGCGCGTCGAGCCAACCGATAAAGCCCGGGGCGTTCGTAGTCTGCGATTTCGGTGTTATACTCTCCGGTTACTGTTCGGACCAGACCCGTACTGTATGGGTCGGCGATGCGTCAGCCAAAGCGCGCAAAGTCTATGACGCAGTGAAAGAAGCGCAGCAGGCGGCGATCGATGCGGTGCGAGCAGGAGTCACCGCGGGCGAGGTGGATGGCGCAGCCCGCAAGTCGTTGACCGAGGCAGGTCTGGGCAAGTATTTCACGCACTCGACGGGTCACGGCGTGGGGCTTGAGATTCACGAGCTACCGCGGGTGGCGAACGGGCAGAAAGAGATCCTCAAGCCCGGGATGGTGATCACGATCGAGCCCGGAGTATACTTCCCCGGCAAATGGGGCGTAAGGATCGAGGATATGGTTGTAGTTACGGCTGGTGGTTGTGAAGTATTAACGCCAACCGGCAAGGATTTTTTAGCAGTCTAAGTCTTCATAATTCAGCCGGGCGGGACTGAGCCCGGCTTCTTCGCGTCCGCGGTTCGGGCGCAGGCGGGAGTGGCAGGCGGTCCCACCATACACGAATGAATCAAAAAGAACTGAAAGAACTCATCGAGTTTCTCATCGAGAAGGACATTGCCGAGTTCGAATTGGAGCGCGGCGATGTCAAGGTGCGCATCAAGCGAGCCGGAGAGCAAACGGTCGTGCATGCGCATTCGGACCCACGCTTCTTCGCGGTTCCGCCGGCTCCCGGGCCTTCCCCGGAGTTGGGTGCGGTTCCTGTGACCGGCACGGCTGCGACCCCTGCCAAGCCGGCAGAACCTGCGCCGGAAGAAGGGCTGCACAAGGTCAAATCACCCATCGTGGGCACGTTCTACGAGGCTCCCTCGCCTGGCGCTCCACCCTTCGTGAAAGTTGGTGACAGCGTGGAGACAGGACAAGTGCTTTGCATCGTGGAAGCCATGAAGCTGTTGAACGAAATTGAATGCGATATGGCCGGGGAGATCGTCAAGAGACTGGCGACGAACGGCCAGCCGATCGAGTACGGCCAGGAATTGTTCATAATCCGGCCGCGAAAGTGAATCTGGAACACCCCGCTGGAGCGTGCCGACCGCGTCTAGTATTCTCACCATCGGGAAGACGTTCCCTCACGCAGAAATCAGGAGATGGAAACCTGGCAGCGAAACGCTGACGGTTAAATCCGATGTTCAAGAAAATTCTCATTGCGAATCGCGGAGAGATTGCCCTGCGCGTGATTTGCGCCTGCAAGGAATTGGGCGTGCGCACCGTTGCGATTTATAGCGAGGCCGACCGCAACTCGCTGCACGTACGCTTTGCCGATGAAGCGATTTGTATCGGTCCACCGCAACTGGCGCAAAGCTATTTGAATATTCCCGCGGTCATCAGCGCGGCTGAGATTGCCAACGTTGAGGCAGTGCATCCGGGATACGGCCTGCTGGCGGAGAATGCCAACTTCGCCGAAGTGTGCGAGACCAGCGGCATTAAGTTCATTGGGCCACGGCCGGAGGTGACGCGGCTGATGGGTGAGAAAGAAAAAGCCCGTGCCGCGATGAAGAGAGCGGGTGTGCCGATCCTGCCTGGGTCCGACGGGATCGTTCCTACCGAGGGCGAGGCGCTCGAATGGGCCAAGCAAGTTGGTTTTCCCGTGATCCTGAAAGCGTCAGCAGGCGGCGGCGGACGCGGCATGCGGATCGTCCGCACCGAGGAAGAACTGCCGGGATTGTTCAAGGCAGCGCAGGCGGAGGCGGCTGGCGCGTTCGGCAATGGCGATCTCTACATGGAGAAGTACGTCGAGCATCCTCGGCACATCGAATTCCAGGTGCTGGCGGATGAACATGGGAAAGTCGTAAGTCTGGGGGAGCGCGAGTGCTCGATCCAGCGGAGACATCAGAAATTGCTGGAGGAATCTCCCTCGACGCAGGTGACGCCCGAACTGCGCGCGCAGATTGGCGAAACTCTTTGTAAGTCACTGGCTGCGATTGGATACTGGAATGCCGGAACCATCGAATTCCTGATGGACCAGAACAAGCAGTTGCACTTCATCGAGATGAACACCCGCATTCAGGTAGAGCATCCGGTGACCGAAATGGTCACGGATGTGGATCTGGTGAAGAGCCAGATCATGATCGCGGCTGGAGCGAAGATGGAGGAAGTGCTGCACGGGCCCATCGTGCATCGCGGACACTCGATCGAATGCCGTATCAACGCGGAGCATCCGGAGAAGTTCACGCCATCGGCGGGGAAGATCACCGCATTTCACCCTCCTGGGGGAACCGGCGTGCGTGTAGACACGGCGGCGTATGCAGAAGGGGTGATTCCTCCTTATTATGACTCCCTGATTGCCAAGCTGATCGTGCGCGCCAAGGACCGCGACGAAGCGATCTCGCGCATGTCGCGGGCGCTGGAAATGTTCATCGTCGAGGGCGTGTATACGACGATCCCGCTGCACCGGAAGATTCTGGCCGATCCGGATTTCCGAGCGGGAAATTTCGACACCGGATTCATTGAGCGCTTCATGAAGAAGAACGGACACTAGCCGGTCGGGTAGCGAGTACCGAGACAGACCGATCCGGTACACCCATGATTCAGATTCCTCGTCTTTACTGCATCGTTGATTCCACGTTTTTTCCAACGACCACCGAACTCTGCTCTTTCGCGGAAGCACTTGCCGCGGGTGGCTGCACTCTCCTCCAATACCGGAACAAATCCGGGCAGGCGCGCGTCATGCTCGAGCAGGCGCGGGAACTTCGCAGGTTTTCGGGCGCGGGCGCTCCCGCGCCACCTTTGCGATGGATCATGAACGACCGCGCCGACCTTTGCCAGGCCGCCGACTTCGATGGCGTGCATGTGGGGCAGAATGACTTGTCCCCCGAATCGGTTCGCAAGATCGTTGGGCCGGACCGCTGGCTGGGGGTGTCTACCCATAATCCTGAACAACTGAGAGAAGCAGACCTAACCTCGGCGGACTACCTGGCGATTGGGCCCGTATTCGCCACCTTCAGTAAGCAGAGGCCCGATCCCGTGGTTGGCCTGGAAGGCGTCCGCCGGGCGCGGGAGCTGACCCGAAAGCCGCTGGTGGCGATCGGCGGAATTACCCGCGCCAACGCCCGATCCGTGATTGACGCCGGGGCCGATTCTGTCGCAGTGATATCTGACTTATTACGGGATCCGCGCAAATCAGCAGAGGAATTTTTGGCGATATTGCGGTAGAGTCTTGAGGCATTAGAGTTGCGCCGTTAGCCGTTGTTCTTTGGTCGTTGGCTATATCCAAGACCTCTGAGGCCGGGCGTTGCAGACTAACGACTAACCACGATCAATCAAGGAGCCATCCCTGAGCACCCCGACAACCTCGCAACCGGCCAAGCCGAGCGATTGGGACATTCACAGCCATCAGGATCAGGAACTGGTTAAAGGCTTGGGCCTGACCAGCGCCACCATGCTGGTCATCGGATCGATGATCGGTTCCGGCATCTTCATTGTTTCCGCGGAGATCGCACGCGAGGTCGATTCCCCCGCGCTGTTGATCGCGGCATGGGCTGTCGCCGGATTCATGACGATTGTGGCGGCGTTGAGCTATGGCGAACTGGCGGCCATGATGCCACGGGCCGGCGGCCAGTACGTTTACCTGCGCGAATCGCTGGGGCCGCTTTGGGGATTTCTCTACGGCTGGACGTTGTTCCTGGTCATTCAGACCGGGACCATCGCGGCGGTCGGGGTAGCATTCGGCAAGTTCCTCGGCGTGTTCTTTCCGTCGATTTCCTCGACGCATTGGATTCTCCATCTCTGGAAAGTTCCGCCGATTCCGATTGGTCCCATGGTGCTGGGAAACATGGACGTCGGCATCAATACCCAGAATCTGATGGCGATTCTGCTAGTCATTTTCCTTTCGATCGTCAATATCTTTGGCCTGAAGACCGGGGCCCTGATTCAGAACGTATTCACTGCGGCGAAGGTTTCGGCTCTGCTTGGGCTCGCGGTGTTGGGATTCGCCCTCGGACGAAACGCACAAGCCCTGGCAGCGAATTTCGGGAGCAACTTCTGGCACAACGCCGGACTCGGCGCCCAGCATGCGGTTCAGGTCGGAGTCGGCGGCCCCATCGTCATGGTCGGAACGTTGACGATTCTAGCGGTGGCGCAAGTAGGATCGCTGTTCTCCGCCGATGCCTGGAATAACGTCACGTTTACCGCCGGAGAAGTGAAGAATCCCAGCCGGAATCTGCCGCTGTCTCTGGCGATGGGAACCGGCGTCGTGATCGCGCTCTATATCGCGTGCAACTTCATTTATCTCAGTACGCTGCCTCTCGATGGCGTCGAAGGCGGTGCGTCGATTCTGGCTCGCGGCATCAAGCACGCTGCTGAAGACCGCGTAGGCACAGCGGTCATGACGCAGATGTTTGGCTCAGTTGGCGGATATCTGATGGCGGCGGCCATCATGATTTCCGGCTTCGGCTGCGCCAACGGGCTGATTCTTTCCGGCGCGCGCGTCTACTACGCCATGGCCAAGGACGGCCTGTTTTTCCGCAATGTCGCCAAGCTGCATCCTACGTACAAGACACCCAGCGTCTCTTTGATGGTCCAGATGGTCTGGACCTGCGTGCTTTGTATATCGGGCAGCTACGGCCAACTGCTGGACTACATTATTTTTGCGGTGCTGGTCTTTTACATCCTGACGATCGTGGGGTTATTCGTGCTGCGCCGGACGCATCCTGATGCCGTGCGGCCCTATCGGGCGGTGGGCTACCCGATCTTACCCGCGATTTACATTGTCATGGCGTTATTCATTGATATCGTACTATTGCGCTACAAGCCCCAGTTCACTTGGCCGGGGCTGATCGTGGTACTGCTGGGGATTCCGGTTTATTACGCATGGTCGCGGAGCGCGCGCCAGGCGTAGAGGAAGGTCTGCATGGAGACAGTCGCGGAACCGACAAGGAGATCCAAAGGGATGGCAAATCTGCTGGCAACCAAGCCGCTGAACCTGCTGATGGAAGAAGCCCGTGAAACGGGAGAGCATAGCCTGAAACGGACGTTGGGAGTCTTTCAGCTCACCGCGCTCGGGGTGGGCGCCATCATCGGCGCCGGCATTTTTGTTATGGTCGGACTCGGCGCCCAATATGCCGGTCCCGGACTCTCCCTTTCATTCGTTCTTTCCGGATTGGGATGCGCCTTTGCCGGCCTGTGCTACGCGGAGTTCGCTGCCATGATTCCGCTGGCAGGAAGCGCATATACGTATGCGTATGCGACCTTGGGCGAGTTGCTGGCATGGATTATCGGATGGGACCTGACGCTGGAATATGCCATGGGCGCCAGCACCGTATCGTCAGGGTGGTCGAATCACTTCATCGAACTGCTGAACATCTTCCACATCAAGATGCCGTTGTGGCTGGCATACGACCACTGGACCGCGCTCAAGACAGCGGAAAACATTGTTGCGCGGCAAATGGTGACAACGGCGAACCCCTCGCTGGGGGTCACCACGCAGGCGTTTCTTGATAAAGTCACCGCGATCATGACCGCGCAATCTCCCGAACTGCTACAGGCGGCCCATGATCTGATGGGCGCACCGCACATGTTCGGGATGGAAATTGGTTTCAACCTTCCGGCTTTTCTCATTGCATTGGTCATCACGACAATTCTGGTAATCGGAATCAAAGAGAGCGCGCGGTTCAACGCAACCATCGTCGTCATTAAGGTGTCGGTTGTGCTGTTCGTGATCGCGCTCGGCTCGCATTACATCAATCGGGCGAACTGGGGCACGGACTGGAGTTCCTACGCTCCCCACGGATTTGCCGGGATTGGAGCGGGCGCGGCCTACATATTCTTCGCCTACATCGGTTTCGATGCGGTTTCGACGACGGCGCAGGAAGCCAAGAATCCGCAGCGCGATTTGCCCATTGGCATGATTGCCTCGCTGGCCATCTGCACGGTTTTGTACATCGCCGTGGCTGGTGTGCTCACTGGAATGGTGCACTGGCAGCAGATCAACATCGAGGCGCCGGTAGCCGTTGCGTTTCTGGACCGCGGTCTAACCACGGCAGCGAACATCATCACGCTAGGCGCCCTGGCGGGACTGACCAGCGTGATGCTGGTGATGTTGCTCGGTCAGACGAGAGTGCTTTACTCGATGGCCAATGACGGCCTGCTACCCAAGAAGTTTTTCGCGGATATTCACCCGAAGTTTCGCACACCGTGGAAGAACACGATTCTAGTGGGTCTGCTGGCTGCGATCGTCGGCAGCGTGACGCCCATCGACCAGATCGGGAAAATGGTAAACATTGGCACATTGCTGGCCTTTGTAATCGTGTCGATCTCGGTCATGGTATTGCGGTATACGAATCCCGCGCAGCCGCGCCCGTTCCGCACGCCCTGGGTACCGCTGATTCCAATTCTGGGCGTCATCACAAATGGATACATGATGGCCAAGCTCGGCATGTGGAACTGGATTCGGCTGATTGCCTGGCTTGCTATCGGACTGGTGGTCTACTTCGCATACAGCAGAAAGCATAGCCGTGTGCAAGCCATGGCTGCGGGGCGCACGCCAGAAAAATGATTTGCGGTTATGTGATCCGGCCCTCCGCACAGCGCGGAGGGCCTTTTTGTTTTATAGTCGTGGGGAATTTGTAGTTCGTCGATAGTCCTTGGTCGTTAGTCGTTCGCCATTCGTTGCCAGACTGACGCGCACTGCGTGTCAGCGATGTTTTGCCAACGACCAACGACTAAGGACTAACGACCAAAAGCTCCAGACTCGCGACTCACGACTGAATGAAAGCCTTCCGCAATCTCCGAACCATCGGCGCTCTGTTGGCGCTCGTCATGGCCATCGGCACGGCCGGTTTCCATTTTATTGAACAGTGGCCGTGGTTCGACGGCTTCTACATGGTAGTCACGACGCTGACCACGATTGGATATCAGGAAGTGCATCCGCTATCGCACGCCGGGCGCGTGTTCAATGTGTTTGTGATTTTGAGCGGGGTATCGTTGCTGCTGCTGGGCGTCGGGGCACTGAGTCAGGCTTTGCTAGAATTCGAGCTGCAAAGCTTCTTCGGAAGGCGGCGCATGGAGCGCGAAATCGGGCGGCTGGAAGGCCACTTCATCATCTGCGGCATGGGGCGCGTAGGGCGGAGCGTGGCTCGCGAGCTGGCCCGCAAGCCGGTGCCCTTCGTGTTCGTCGAAAACAGCGCGGCGAAGGCCCAACGATTTGAGGGGGAAAACTGGCTCTGCGTGGCTGGCGACGCCACCGTCGAGCAAACACTGCGACAGGCTCGCATTGAGCTCGCCAGTGGACTGATCGCCGCCACCACCACCGATGCCACGAACCTGTATATCGTGCTCACGGCGCGCGGCCTGAATCCTAAGTTGAAAATTATCGCCCGGGCTAGCGAGGACGCGGCCGAAAAACATTTGATCACCGCGGGAGCAGATGCGGTGGTTTCTCCATATTCGTTTGCCGGGCAGCGGATCGCGCAATCGCTGCTGCGTCCGCACGTAGTCAGTTTCCTCGACACGGCGACAACGCATCTCGGAATGGATCTCGAGATTGGCGAGATCCATATCAACTCTTCGTCCACGTTTGCCGGCAAAACTTTGGAGAGTTCACGCATCCGACAGGAGCGCGGTGTGATCGTGCTGGCCATCAAGCGCCGCGAAGGCATGCGCTTCAATCCCGCGCCCGACGAGCGAATCCAACCGGACGATTGCCTGATTGCGATGGGCGAGCCCGCTCAGTTGCGACAACTCGAACAGACCGCCTCTTCATGAAAGCCGAAATCCCATGAGAATCGTGACCGCCGAGGAAATGCGCGCCATCGACCGCGCCACCAGTGAGCGTTTCGGCGTGCCGTCGCTCACTTTGATGGAGAACGCCGGAAGCGCGGTGGCCGAGCACGTGCTTGCGGAGTACGGCTCAGCCGAGCGGGTCGTGGTTGTTTGCGGCAAGGGAAATAATGGCGGCGATGGATTCGTAGCGGCCCGCCATCTGCATGAGAGCGGCAAGCGAGTGCGAGTAATTTTGCTCGCCGACCCCGCGGAATTAAAAGGCGATGCTGCTGTAATGTACGGCAGATTGCCACTCACAGCCATCGTGGCAAAATCCGCCGCTGACTTAAGGAGCGATCGCGTGCGCCGGGCGATGGAATGCGATGTTCTCGTCGATGCCATCCTGGGCACGGGGTTCAAGCCGCCCGTGAGCGGGTTGTATGCCGATGCGATTGCAATGATCAACGCCGCAGACATGCCGGTAGTCGCAATCGACATTCCTTCCGGCGCTGATGCTGACAGCGTGAGTGCTGAACAAGGCGTGATTGCGCGTGCGGATTCGGTTCTGACATTCACGGCGCCGCGTCCGGCGCACGTATTCGGCGCATTGTCGAAAGGGAAGATTTGTGTTGCCGGAATCGGATCGCCTGAGGAGGCGATTGTTTCCAGCCTTAATTTAAATGTCATCACCGCGCACGACTTCGCCCAACTCATCGCGGACCGTCCGGCGGAATCGAACAAGGGACTGTACGGACATGTCCTGGTGATCGGGGGTTCCCGCGGAAAAGCTGGTGCGGCAGCGATGGCGGGGTTCTCAGTCTTGCGAGCCGGCGCCGGATTGTCGACGGTAGCTACTGCGAAATCCGTTCTCGCGACTGTTGCTGGATACCATCCGGAGGTGATGACCGAGGAGTTGGCAGAAACGCCACAGGGCAGCATCGCGCGGAGCGCACTCGATCATCTGCACGAGCTTGCGAAGGGAAAGACTGTGCTGGCGATTGGTCCTGGCATCTCCCGGGTAGAAGAGACGTCTGCTCTCGTTCGCGATCTTGTGTCCGGGACTCGCATCGCTGTCGTTTTAGATGCCGATGGCCTTAACGCCTTCGAAGGCCGCACGAACGAACTCAATGGCAAGGGCCGGACGCTGGTGATCACGCCGCATCCGGGAGAAATGGCGCGACTGGCAGGATGCTCGACAGCCGATGTGCAGAAAGACCGACTCGGCATCGCCCGCCGGTTCGCGCGAGAGCATGAACTGCTCGTCGTGCTGAAGGGAAATCGCACGCTTGTGGTGCAACCGGACGGCGAGGCTTGGGTCAACACAACGGGAAATCCCGGGATGTCGACGGGTGGAACCGGCGACATTCTGACAGGGATGGTGGCAGCCATGCTGGCGCAGAATCCGGATCGACCTACGCTGGCTGTGTGTGCTGCCGCCCATTTGCATGGGTTCTCAGGCGACGCGATGCGCGAGAGCGTTGGCGAGCACTCGATGGTGGCGACGGATTTGCTTCGCGGACTGCCCGAGGCGTTCTCGCGAGCCCGAGCATCCGCTCACCACGAGTTCGTGAGCTGGTAGGGATCCTTCGACTTCGCAGCGGCTGCGCTTTGCTCATCCATTACTTCGCTTAGGACGAAAACTCTTAGTGACTTATCTTGTCGGGGGCAGTTGGATGGTCTTTCCCGATTGTGTGGAGCGCCTTGCCGCATCCAGAATTTCCGTCACCGTCACGTTCGTTTCCAATGACGACAAGACATCCGGCTTTGCTCCTTTCAGAATCACCGCCCTGACGTACGACAGTTCGTTGTCATAAGGTGCGGGCACTGGTTTTGCTGCGATTTGTTGCTCCGTATTCTCTCCCGCCTTGCGCAGTCGAATGTCGTCGCGCTTCACCGTGATTGCATATCCGGTCTGCCCGTAGACCTCCATGTCTTTGCGGTCGAAGGGCCAGTTCCACGATGCCTGAATGATGGCCTGTACTCGTGGATACGTCAGGATAATGGTCGCTTCGTCGTCAACGTGCTGGTAGATCTGAGGTTTGATCGTTTGCGTCACGGCGGTCACGGTTAGCGGTCGCTCGCCGTCCATGAGCCATGTCATCAAGTCAGCGCCGTAGCATCCGAAGTCGAAAAGCGCTCCGCCGCCGTTGAGTTTGGGATCGGTCAGCCAGGAAAGGAACTCCGGTTCCACATCGATTTCCTTTGGGCCGCTATGCCCATCGTGAACGACCACTTTGCGGACGTCGCCGAGCGCGCCGTCATGGGCCAGGTCGTAAGCAGCATGGTTGCTGCGATACCACGAAGTTTCGTAATTCACCAAAACCTGAATTTTGCCCGCGTGAGCCGCGTTCTCGATCGCTAATGCGTCCTCGAGACTCACAGCAAGCGGTTTCTCCATGACCACGTGCACGCCGTGCCGCGCGCAGATCTCGACGACCCGTCGATGGTCATAGGTATTGGTGTAAACCAGAACGGCCTGGGGACGCACTTTGGCCAGCATTTCTTCCAAGTCGGAAAAGAGCAAGGAGTGGCTGAACCCATAACGATCGCCTGCCTGCCCCAGCAATCGCGCATCTGGCTCCGCGATGCCTACGATCTCTATCTCAGGACTCTTGCGCGCCTGATCCAGAAATCCATGCACATGTCCGTGCACCAGGCCGACGATGCCAACTCTCAAAGGTGGTCGAGAGTTGGATTGACCGCACGCAAGCGTTATGCACACCACGAAGAAGGCGATGAGGATAGACACACGCACGGATGACCTCCTGGAAAATGCAGACATGGTAACGCCGAATACCGCCGACTGTACCACGGGACATTATCGAAGTAGTACACATTCTCTATCTGGTTGATACTGCGAGGCCAGAAGCGCGTGGGTTGGCCCGTCTGATACGGAATTCGGACGAGGGGCCTCAGTAATCTATTACGCAACACCCGCCGGTGCCATAGTTCTATTGAGAGCTATGACCCACTTCCCCCAACCGCATCCCTCTCGTCGAGCAGCCCGGGTCCAGCTAGGAGATTCCGTCCTGGCTGCGATCCGGCTCGAAGACGGCCGCCGCACCAAAGCAAAACTACAAACTATTTCCGCCACTGGAGGCCTGCTGCACCTGACACAGTCGCTGGGACAGGGCGACTTCGTCGAGGTCGCATTCCAGACGCAGGCCGGCCCGGTGCACGGCATGGCCGAAGTGCTCAGCCCCATGCGGCAGATGAGCGACGGCGTGCTGCAAGCCTTTCGCTTCGTTGCGCTGGAAGACGACGACCATCGCCGCCTGCGCACTTCGCTGGACCACGTCGTGGCCAGAAGTTCGCTCGGCGTCAATTCGGCCGCATTCTCCACGTACTAGAAGCACGCGGGCATGCGCGTTGGTCGTCTTGCTCACCGAAGCGATTCCCTTCGTCCCCGCTATACTGGTCGTGTGTCAGACATGGTCAGAACTTCCGCGACGATTCGCGAGATCGTGACGCATTCCCCAGATGAGACGATCGCCTTTGGCCGGACTCTCGCCGAATTGCTCTCTCCGCCGAAACTGGTTCTTCTCCGGGGCGATCTGGGAGCAGGGAAGACCACCCTGGTCAAGGGAGTCGCTGCTGCCTTTGATGCCGCAGCAGAAGAGGACGTCACCAGTCCCACGTTTACCTTGATCCATGAGTATCGCGGCCCACGGGCTAACCTCTTTCACATCGACCTGTACCGCATCGACACTCCACGCGAGTTGGATACGCTCGCCCTTGACGATCTGCGCTCCGAAAACAGCATCCTGTTGATTGAATGGGGAGAGAAGTTTCCGCGTCTGGTGAACGAACGGGATTTCGAAATCGCCCTGCACCGCGAGGACGAATCCACGCGTCGAATCGTGATATCCAGCTAATGGGATCGGGTGACTGGGCTCGGTTGCAACAACCCGCGAACGCATTGTGCGGGCGCACTCCATTCCCGTACCGTCGCGAGCATAAGGGCGGCAGCGAAGAACGCGAAGGCCCGCGTCTTTGTAGACGCCCAACGCCGTTGCACCATCATAGCTTTGACACCGTTCCGCTGACCTGATTTGTCACCCAGACATAAGTACCGTCAAAAGCAACGCCTCTCGGATTAGTCCCGGTTGGAAACGTACCAATGTTTGCGCCGTCGCTTGCGCGCAGCTTGCTTACCGTATTGCTGCCCGCATTCGCCACCCAAATATTGGACCCATCGAAGGCTAGGTGGAAGGGGGCGCTGCCGACGTTAAAGCTGCCGAGGCTGGTGCCATCGCTTGCTCGCAGCTTGGTAACGTTGTGGCTATTTGTATTTGCGATCCAGATATTGGCTCCATCAAAAGCGACGCCACTGGGTTCAGTCCCGACGGCGAAGGTTCCTAGGACCGTGCCGGTGGTCGCCTGCAACTTCGTGACGTTATTGCTCCCATGATTCACGACCCAAACGTTGATGCCGTCAAACGCGATACCTTCGGGTCCAGTTCCGACGGCAAAAGTACCGAGTGTCGCACCATCACTTGCTCGAAGCTTGGTAACGTTGTTGCTGTAGAAGTTCGTCACCCAAATGTTCGCACCATCAAACGCCACCCCATAGGGATCGGTTCCCACACTAAATGTGCCAAGCGGCGTTCCGTCACTCGCCTGCAATTTTGTGACATTGTTGCTGCCAAAATTTGCCACCCAGATATTGGCTCCGTCGAATGCGACGCCGAAAGGAGTTTCGCCGACGGCGAAGCTCCCGAGGTTCGCACCATCGCTGGCCCGCAGCTTGGTAACTGTATTGTCGTTCAAATTCGCAACCCACACACTGCTCCCGTCAAAGGCCAACTCCTGTGGGCTTGATCCTACTTGAAACTGAAGCGTCTGATTTGCGGCGTACCAATGCAGGATTGCAACCTGCAGTGGGTTCTGCCAGGAAGACGCCGTACCGGCAGGTCCGGTTTGGGGCGCGGTCTGGGCAACCTGGCCAGAAAGGCGGATTGCGGAGATCAATGCGGTCGTGAAGAGTCCTAGGACACTTCGCCTAGTGAACGAACGAGGTTTGCGTGACATGAGTATTACCTCTTTTTTTGATCTCAGAGATCCATCCAAGATTGGGGCAACTGAATTTACCCGGTTGCTACAGGAGGAGGATTGTTTCCAATGCAACGACGTCAGTCAAGATGAAGGTTATTGCATGTATCCGAGGTGCGGCTCCTAATTAACGGAGACCTTAAAATCCCATGATGTTGTAGCCGCAATCGACATAAATCACTTCGCCAGTGATTCCAGAACTGGCGTCGGAAGCAAGGAATACGCCGGTGGATCCCACCTCTGCGACTTCGACGTTGCGGCCCAGAGGAGCTCGTTCCGCGTGCGACTTTAACATGTCTCCCAGTCCCGAGATGCCGCGTGCCGCCAGGGTCTTGATCGGTCCCGCAGAGATCGCGTTGACGCGAATTTTCTTCTTGCCCAAATCCTGAGCCAGATAACGCACCGTGCACTCCAGCGCCGCCTTGGCGACCGCCATCACGTTGTAATGCGGCACAACTTTTTCCGCGCCGTAGTACGTCATGGTGATGATCGATCCGCCATCTTCCATCAGCGGAGCGGCAGCCCGCGAGACTGCAATCAGCGAGTACACGCTCACGTCATGAGCGATGCGGAATCCTTCGCGCGTGGTATTGACGAACTCGCCTTTCAGTTCCTCTGCGGGCGCGTAGGCCACTGAATGCACGAGCGTATGCAGGTTGCCGTGCTTTTCCTTTAGAGTTGCAAACAGCCGGTCGATGTCCTCGTCTTTGGAGACGTCGCACATGTAGCCTTCCGCCCCCGGCAGTGACAGAATGAGGTCCCTTGCCTCTTGCTCCAAGCGCTCGTTCTGGTACGTGATGGCCAGCTTCATGCCGGCGGCATGCAGTCCCTGGGCGATCGACCAGGCGATCGAGCGTTTATTGGCGACTCCAAAAACCACGGCACAGCGGCCTTGCAGATCTGCAGACATGTACGCTCCTTGAAAGAATTCAAAAGAATATCAGCCGATGGGACGAAATGCCACGCTGCGTCGGGATGCTGCAGAAGTCCAGAGGCGGAATACCGTTCGTGCGCGGCGCCCTTGCGTCAAGCCGCATTCGGCGCTACGATGCGCGTGTTATCGAAAACTTGAGTTCCGATTGCGTCTACTCCCGGAGGTTCCCTATGCGACGCTGCGGTTCCATTTTTCTTCCCGCCCTCATAATTGGCGTCTTGCTGTCTATCTCGCTTCCCGCCATTGCGCAGATCGACCACATCACGATTGCTGCGGGCACTGACGAAGATCACGCTCTGCAGGCCATCAGCAACGAACAAGATGCGCAGAAGCGACTCGCCATGTATCAGGAGTTCGTGCAGAAATTCTCGGGGAATCCCGAGGCGCTCGCCTACGGCAACTGGCAACTGGCGCAGGCCTACCAGTCGACCGGCGACCTGACGAAATCGCTTGAATACGGCGACAAGGCTCTCGCCGGATCCCCGCGCAACCTCGACATCCTCGTGTCGCAGGCGAGTACAGCCGAACAGGCGAAGAGCTATGCCAAGCTCGAGGACTATTCGTCGAAGGGCGGCGAGATTTGCCATTCCATCGACAAGCAGCCCAAGCCTGAGGGGATGGCGGACGACGAATTTGCCCGCAAAATCGCCGAAGACAAATCCGCGGCCCAGACCAACTGTGAATTTCTGGAGACTACAGGATTCAACGCTATCACCAGCGAAACGGATCCCAAGAGCCGGATGAGCGAGATCGAGAAGTTCACGGCGGCATTTCCGGATTCCAAGTTCGGCGACCAGGTTTCGAACTACGCGCTATACACCCTAAGCCCGGGGCAGTTGAACGATTCCGCACGCTTGCTGGCCTTTGGAGAGAAGACGCTGGCGTCGAATCCCAAGTCGATACCAGCTCTGTTGCTGCTGGCCGGCTACTACGGAGACGATTCGAAGCCGGGTAGCGGTGCGAAAGCGATCTCATACGCGCAGAAGCTGATCGAAGTAACAAATGCCGACGCCCCCGACGCCGACAAGACCCGCAAAGTTGCGGCCGGGGCTGCGCACAATACCATTGGTTGGGTGAATCTGAAGCAGGACAAACTAGCCGCGGCCCTGCCAGAACTCAAGTCGGCGGCGGCGCTGCTCAAGGGACAAGACGAGCAACAGTATGCGCGGGCCTTGTACGGGATCGGCTTTGCCTACGGCAAGCAGAACAAACTCACGGAAGCACGAGAAGTGCTTAGTGAAGCGGTGAAGATTCAAGGGCCGTTTCAGGCTATGTCCCAGGATCTCCTCACCAAAGTGAACACCGCGCGGTCGAAAGGGCAGTAGATGGGTGGTGGCAGGACTCGACTGTTGGTGATTCTTTGTTGCGCGACGTCGTACGCTTGCGCCGGAGATGCACATTTACGCTCGCCGTGGGATTTGCACCCCATCACTCCCGTTGACGCGGAGTACAGGTGTCCGAACGTTCCCGCGTTGCCCCAGGATTTCGCGACCAACTCCTACTACTCTGACCCGCACCACTCGATTATCGACCCGATCCTGAAGAAGAAATACGAGGACTCCGTCGCGGGCATCGACGATTTTTCGCGCGATGTGGTCAAGGCTGCCGATGCGTTCCAGACCAGCGGCAATCGTTCGGCAGCGCATTGCGTAGACTTCTTGCTCCGGAATGCGGCCAGGCAGAAAGCGCTTGCAGGCACCATGGAAGGACATCAGGCTGTTTATGTCCAAGGCTGGAATTTGGGAGCTTGGTCCGTTGCATACCTTAAAGTCCGCAACAGCGGAGCGTTCAAAGACGAGGACGGCAGAGAGATCGCTGAGTGGCTCAAGAAGTTAGCCCACGCCAATCGAGAATATTACGACTTAAAGACCCGGCACGGCGGCCCGAGCGATGCTCACAATAATCATTTGTACTGGGCCGGATTCGCGATAGCCGCGGCCGCGATCGCCAGCGACGACCGCGGACTCTTCCGTTGGGGCCTGGACGCCTATAAAGAAGGCGCCCACGACATCGCGAAAGACGGCACGCTGCCGATGGAGATGGATCGTGGACAGATGGCATTGCACTACCATCTCTACGCCCTGGCCCCTTTGATCATGATTGCCGAGTTTGCCGACGCGAATGGAATCGACCTTTATTCCGAGCACGGGTTTTCCATCAAGCGTTTGGTTGCACGGTGCGTGGCGGCGCTCGAGGATCCAAGCTTCTTTCAACAACACACAGGCGTGCAGCAAGTGACGACGCCGGAGATCGCTGCGTGGGAGATCAGTTGGGCGCAACCCTATACTCGGAGATTTCCCGACGCCAAAATTTCTGAGTTGATGTCCAAGGCGCCCCGATTGAATTACACCATGCTGGGTGGGTTGCCGCCGCCGTAATTAGTTCTGCTCGTCGAAAATTACTTTCCCGGATTCGCCAATTCCTCAGACAGCAATTGAGCTTTCCATGCGAGCGTGCGGGCGCGTTCCATGTCCCCGCCTTCCATCGCGCTCTTGGACTGCTGCGTGAATTGCTTGATCTGGTTCACCATGTCCTGTTGATTGGCGCTCAGTTGCCTTCCAGAGAGTTTTTTCAAATTGACGTCGGTCGAACCTAGCAACTGGTTGACCGCGTTTCGCTGCTCCGATGTTTGATCGCCGGCCAGTTGAATCGAAGGCTCGGACGTTCCACCGTGACGAACAATGGTTTTGGATGGCGGACAGTTCGTCGGTGCTTCCTGAGTGCCTGCCGATTCAGTTCCCGCCGGATCGCCTGCAGTCTCGGTCGAACCCGGAGGGGTTGTGGTCTTGCAGTCAGTCGTAGCCGTCTTCTTGTGACGGCGTTTCTTTGCCGCTGGTTTCTTAGCTGGGCTCGTGACTGGGCTTGCGGGCGGTGGAGGAGTTTGGGCGGTGCTTCCTTGATTGGCAGATGGCGACGCACTAGCGGCGGGGGGTTGCGCGGCGTCCTGCGCCGGTTGCGCTACCGGAGGGGTGAGAAAGGTTCCGAGGAAGAGAATTAGGGCCAGAGTCATACTTGCAACCAAGCCATCGACTTCTCAACATAATTCTACGCCCTCAAATTCTAGAGAGCGTCCATGTTCTGATGCGAAAACCGGTCGTAGTGTTAATCACCTCTTTGCGCAGTTGCCGTATCGGAGGCATATTCGCGTCCGTTGGCCACGAGAGAGGATGCGGCGGCCGGAATTTCAAAACGGAAGGTCGTTCCCGCTCCTTCCGTGGACTGAAAGTCGACGGTCCCATAGTGCCACTGCAAGATCTGATAGGTCTGTGCGAGACCGATGCCGCTCCCACCCTTCTTGGTGGTGAAATACAGCTCGAAAATCTTGTCGTGTACTTCTTGAGGAATCCCGCTGCCCTGGTCGCGCACTGCGGCGATGATTGCGTTGTCTTCGCGGTGAGCCGAGATGCTCAGAACGCCTCCCTGCGGCATCGCTTGCACTCCGTTGAGGACGACGTTGAGGATTGCCTGCTTCATCAAGTCGACATCGACCTTGACCGGCAAGCGCTCCTCCGGCATGTGCTGTTCAATCGTCACACCGTGTTGTTCGGCGTCGGGAGCAGCCAGCAGGGCAACGTCATCCAGCATGCGTCGCAGATCGGTTTCTTCCAGGTGCAGGTCGCGGGGGCGCGTGAAATCGACGAGGGTTTGAACCACGCGGTCCAGCCGGCGAATTTCACTGTCGATGATGTCCATGTGCCGTTGCGTGTCTGGTTCCTGCTGCGCGAGTTTGTTACGCAGCAGTTGCAAATGCAGGACGATGGCGTTAATGGGATTTTTTACCTCGTGGGCGACGCCCCGCGTCAACCGGCCGCTGGCGGAGAGACGTCGCGACATCTCGATTTCATCCCCGATCCGGCGCACCGATTCTGTGTCGCGCATGATCACCAGCGCCCCGATCTGTGAGTTCTTCTCCTGAACGAAATCCAGCGAGACTTGCACGCGTTTTCCCCCCGCGGCTTCAAACTCACGTTGGGGCAAAGGTCGGCGCCTTTCAAAAGCGTCGAGGAGAGCAGCACCCAGATCTGTGCGTCGATCAAATACGTCTTTCACGTTATAGCCGAGCAATTCGCTGCGAGGACGCCCCAAGAAAGCCTCAACCGGTGCGCTGACCAGCACCACCCGCGAATCGCGCGCAAACAGCATCAGGCCGTCTTGCAGCTTTGACATCAACTGGTCGACGTTATCTTTCAGGGCCGAAAATATTTCCTTGCTATCGCGAATCTGCCGTCCCAGGTTCGCAATCTTCAGAGTCACCAGGCCATATTCGTCATGGGATGACCCGTCTCCCGCAAATTCATCGGTGTCACCGGCGGCCACGCTGTCGAGATTGCGGTTGATTTCTTTCAAAGGGCCCAGGGCGAGGTTCGAAATACCTGCGGAAAAAATCAGGGAGAAGAAAACCGACGCAATCGAGAAATAAAGCGCGTGCATCATCTTTACATTGATTTCGCGCTTCAGAAATACCGGAGACACTCCGATCCGCACGCTGCCGAAAGGTTCGCCATTCAGGCGCAGCGCGTAACTCACGTCATATACTTCCGGCGGCCCGTACACCAGCTTGAGCTGGTCTCGAAATCTCGCGCTGCGCACCCGTTGAAAATCCATTCGGGGGGGTACGATCTTGCCTACCTTTTCATTATCCGTGTCGAGCAATGCCTTCCCGTCGGGCCCGATGATGGCGGCGTCCATCAGAAACGCCCAGCTTCCCCGGGCCGACTGCAGCATGTTGTTGAGATCGATGTCGGTCTGCAGGTACTCGACCAGAGCATTTCTCACGGCAACCGGATTGTTGGTATCGACAGGCGTGCTGCTGATATCGGGCACGTCGGTCTCGGCGGCGTATGCCAATTGATACGCCAACTGACGGGCGGTCTCATGGGCGTTTTCGATGCGCAACCGGAGCACTTGCGAGATGTAGAGATAGGAGAAAGCCGACACCATTAGAGTCACCATGATGGTGATCGTCAGAACGATGATCGTCTTCCTGCGAAACATAAGAAATTGCTGCAGCCGAAGGATTCGATCCGAGCGGCGACCTAGGTGACCGGGGCTTCCTCTTTGCCGGGAGCGCCATCTGCCGCCGCCGCGCCGTATTCTTTTAGCTTATTGTGCAGCGTCTTCAGGCTGATCCCCAGTATTTCCGCGGCCCGAGTCTTGTTATTGCTGGTCGCCTCGAGAGTCTTGAGAATCAGCATCTTCTCGGCTTCTTCTACGGTTGTGCCGACGCCCAGTCGAACGGAATCGGGGTCGTTCGCCGCCGTCCGCAGCGGCGCCTGCCCGAATCCCGGCGGAAGATGCTTGGTCTCGATCACTCCGGTATCACACACGATGACCGCGCGCTCAATAGTGTTGCGCAACTCGCGAACATTGCCCGGCCATGAATACGCGTTGAACTGATTCAGCACGGCTTCGCTCACCGCGCTCACTTTTCTGCTATGGCGCGCCCCCATTTCCTGCAAGAGCAGTTGAACCAGCGCGGCGATGTCTTCCTTATGCTCGCGCAATGGCGGCATGTGGATGTTGAAGACATTCAGCCGGTAATACAAATCACTGCGCAGTTCGCCGCGCGCCACCGCCTCATCGGGAATCTTGTTAGTCGCCGCCAGGACGCGCACATCCACCGCTGTTTCCACCTTGCTTCCTAATCGCCGCAGCTTGCGGTCTTCCAGAACTCGGAGCAGCTTCGCCTGCGTTCCGATCGGCATTTCACCGATCTCGTCCAGCAGCAGCGTTCCACCTTCGGCGAGCTCGAAGCATCCGGTACGGCGCTCCAGGGCTCCGGTGAATGCGCCTTTCTCGTGGCCGAAAATCTCACTCTCCATCAGCGTCTCAGGGATGGCGGCGCAGTTGATGGCTACGAACGGCCGGTCTTTGCGAGGACTCAAGTCGTGGATCGTGCGCGCGACCAGTTCCTTGCCGGTGCCACTGGCGCCGGTAATCAGAACCGAGGCTGTGCTGGGGGCGACCATCTCGATCAACCGGAAGATTTCCTGCATCTTCTTCGAGGCGCCACTGAGCCTGCCCAACGCGCCTGTGTCGCGGAGCCTGCGCCGCGTTGCCTCTAGCTCGGCACGGGTTCCGAGCAGGGCTGCGGCATTGGTCAGGATCGTCCGCAGGCGGTTGGTATCAATAGGCTTGGTAATGTAGTCGTAGGCCCCAGTCCGCATCGCTTGCACTGCGCTGTCGATGGTTCCTTGCGCTGTAACCAGGATGACGGCGATTGTCTGGTCCTGCTCGGCGAGGCGTTCCAACAACTCCAAGCCACCCATCCGCGGCATTTTCAGGTCGGTTACGACGATCGAAGGAGTCCACTGCGTAGCTTTCTCGAAACCTTCCATGCCGTCGCGAGCGGTCTCCACCCGGTAGCCCCAGGAGGAAACCAACTCTCCGAGCCCAGTTCGCTCGTTCTCTTCGTCTTCGACGATCAGTACCTTTTCATGGTTCATGCTTGTTCATGGTTCATGCTTGCTTAGCCATCATCCGTGACCCGAAAATTGTCGCTTCTGGGTCCCGGATTCTCACGATACGCGGCCTGATTTCACCCGGCAAGGCTTGTGGCGCGCGATTTCGAGCCACTCACTGGAATATCATTTTGAGACAAACCGGAGGTATTCGGTTGTATGTATTGCATGTATTGCCAGTTCCTCAAGTCTACACTTTCGCTTTAAGCTGCCCATGGGTTAGAATTTGCGGTTCCCAGTAATCGGTAGTTCATCACTCAGGTTAGCCGTCATTCCTCGCAAGGGTCTCACTGCGGACGGCTAACTCTCATTTTCGGAGGAATTCCATGCTAACTGGTTGCACCAAGCCATCGGGCCGCGCGATTGCTGCGAGCCTGATCTCTCTTTCATTATTGTTTTTCGCTGTGAGCTTTGCGGCCGCTCAGAGCGACGAAAATCCGAAGTGGGATTTGTTCGCCGGCTATCAGTACTCACACCCGGGCGCCACCATACCGCTGGGTGATCCTAATAATCCCACCGCCTACCCAGTTCCGGATATGTTCAAAGGATTTGGCACTTCATTGACTTATAACTTCGTGCCGCATTTCGGACTCGAGGGCGATTTTGGATATGACGCCGGCAGCAGCAATTCACTGACGACGGCCTCGATTGGTCCGCGCTTTATCTGGCGCGGGGATGGCGTCAATTATTTTGCGCACGCTATGCTGGGCGGAAACTGGCTGTCTGTCTCGGGCGTGAACACCGGCACCACCGGACTGGGCGCCATTCTTGGCGGCGGTATCGACATACACCTGACGAAGAACATCGGTTGGCGACTATTTGAAGCAGACTATGTCTGGGGACATCACAACTATGCTTCCCTGGCAAATGCTGCTTTCCCGAATCTACAGCGCGTCAATCTCGAAGGTGTCCGCCTGCGCACTGGTCTGGTGTTTAGCTTCGGTGGCGAAGAGCCGGTGGCTCCCACCGCCGCTTGCACCATTCAGCCCTCGGAAGTCATGGTCGGTGAACCGCTCACGGCCAACGTGACGGCCAACAACTTCAATCCGAAGCACACCGTGACGTATGCCTGGAGTGGGAACGGCGGGCAAGTGACGGGCAAAGACACGACCGCCAGCATCGATACCACCAACGCCGCTCCGGGTAGCTATACCGTCACGGCGAAGGTGACCGATCCCAAGGCGAAGAAGAACAACGAAGCGAGCTGCAGCGCGAACTACACGGTGAAGCCGCTGCCTCCGAAGAATCCGCCGACCATGTCGATTTCCGCCAGCCCGAACAGTGTGGTGACGGGCGGAAGCGTGAACTTGACGGCAAACTGCACCAGCCCTGACAGCGTACCGGTCTCCGTCGCGAGCTGGACCGCCAGCTCCGGCACAGTTACCGGAAGTGGTAATTCTGCGACGCTCAATACCTCTGGGGTGAAGCCCGGCTCCGTTACCGTCAACGCAACCTGTACGGACTCTCGCGGTCTGACGGCTCAGGCTTCATCTCAAGTCGCCATCGAGAATCCTCCTCCGCCGCCGGTGGACAAGGCTGTGGAAGCGCGTCTTGCTCTACGAAGCGTGTACTTCCCCACCGACAAGCCATCGGTGAAGGATCCCACTGGTGGACTCATCGAGAGCCAGCAAAAGACTCTCACCTCCTTGGCCCAGGACTTCCAGATATATGTGAAGACCAAGCCGGATGCCCACCTTGTGCTGGAAGGGCACGCCGACACGCGCGGAAGTGATACCTACAACCAGGGTCTCTCTGAACGGCGCGTCGGGGCTGTGAAGAGCTTCCTCATTCAGCAGGGCATTCCCGAGGCTGCGATTGAAACCAAGGCCTACGGAAAGCAGAAGAACCTGACGGTCGACGAAGTCAAGAAGGCCATTGAAGAGCATCCGCGGCTAACGGCAGAACAACGCGCTTCCGAATTGAAGCGAATCGCAGTCATCAAACTGGCAAGCAACCGCCGGGTTGATGTCACCCTCAATGCTGCAGGCATGACCGAAACGTCAGCCCGTCAGTTCCCGTTCAACGCGGAAGATGCCCTGAGCTTGATCGCCAGAGAACCGGCGAAGAAGGCAGGCGCCGCAACAACACCGAAAAAGAAGGCTCCGGCAAAGAAGCAATAGGTTAAGCCGAAACCGCTAGGCGGAGAGCGTCTCTGACGCTCTCCGCTTTTTCTTTCCACGGACGCACCAAACCTCCCAGGCAGGGCTAAACCGGGAAAAAACTACACCACCGGCACGAAAGTGCCCTCCCCAACTTATTGATTTCATGAGACGGTATCTGGTATTCGGCTTGCCACTTCCGCACTGGGGAGGTCCGTCGCACGATGGTCTGGATGAGCGGAGTTCGCAGATTAACGACATGGGTGCACATTTCTGTGCTCCTGTCGTTGCTTCTGCTGGCGGCCTGCTCTCAGCCGGTCGGCCTTCATGGCAATGAAGGCTCCCCGCAATCGGACGGATCGCAGGTGCCGTTTCAGAATGGCGAGCCGGCGGTTTCGACCGTATCATCGCAATCTTCCTCCGATGGTAGAGATGGAGCCTCGGGGAAAGATCTCCCTTTCAATGGGGATGAGAGTCTGCCCGTGGGAACCCTTCTGACCGTCAGCCTAAAGACCCCGGTGTCCACGGATTCCCCAGATGCCAACAGCCGCTTCGAAGGAATTGTCGACGATCCGGTGACAATCAACGGCGCCACTCTGGTCCCGCGCGGATCTCGAGTGCAGGGCAGGGTGGAGTCGGCTCAGGCGTCAAGCATGAAGGGGCGGAACTTTGTTCGCCTCACCCTCGATTCAATCGACGTGGCTGGCAAAGGCGTTCCAATTCGTACCTCCAGCCTTTTCGCGCACGGGCAAGCGACCCCCTCCTCATTGGCCAATGACCAAGGAACGGTCGAGTCCGTCATCCACCTGGAAAAAGGCCGACGCCTGACCTTCCGGCTCACCGAAGCTGCTTTTGTTGCCAGCCAACACCCTTAGCGTCCGCTAAACCCCTTGCAAGCGGTTAAATCAGAGTTTTCCACAGAAAGATTTCCGTTTTTGGTGACGGTTGTCCTAATCGAGCACAGCCCTCATTTTCTATAGTGAGCCGAAATGGGATGCGGCGAGACGCCGACGAATTCCCGTTTTGGGAAAACTAAGGTCGCGGTGAGCCCCTTTGAAAGTTCCTTTTAGGAACATTCCCGCGACACAGTAATGCTATGAGTGCTGCCTCACAGGTTCGCTGGACCAGGCCAGACGCGAAAGCTTCCGAGGGTAACGGACTATCGCTGTTTGGCAGCGCCCCGGTTTGTGTCGCGAAGCTCCATCCGCAAGGACGTATCAGTTCCATCAACCCGGCTCTGGAGCGCATGCTCGGGCGGGGGCGCAAGAACAGCCTTTCTTTCGTGGATCTGTTGGATCCTCAGGATCGCGCGGCGGGCGAACGGCTGGTCGGTGAACTCTTCGAAGGAGCGCGCGATCACTTCCAGATCGACGCGCATCCTGCCGGCCCCGAAATGCCGTCGCTGCGCTGGATTGCGTGGCGTGTCTCTGCAATAGACGCAGAAGGGGCGTACGGGCTCGTATTTGCCGAGAACACGCAGCCCGACACGGAGGCCAAAGCGCGCCTCCGTCAGGCGCAGCGCCTGGAGGCAGTTGGCCGCCTTGCCGGAGGAGTAGCTCACGATTTCAACAATCTCCTGACCGGAATTCTCCTCTATTGCGATTTGTTGATCGCCAGCGTGCAGCCCGGCCAAGCGGTTCGAAAGTATGCCGAAGAAATTCGCAATGCGAGCATGCAGGCCAGCGGACTGGTCCGGCAATTACTCACCATCGCGCGGCCCAGTACTCATCATCCGCGTCTGTTGTCCCTGAATGAAATCGCGGAGGCCACGCGCAATCTGTTGCAGCGGCTGATTGGTGAAAACATTGAATTGATACTTCAACTCGATCCCAATCTCGGCCTGGTCAAGATGGACCCAACCCAAGCTCAGCAGATCCTGCTCAACCTGGTGCTCAATTCCCGTGACGCGATGCCGAACGGTGGCTGCATCCGGATCGAAAGCCGCAACTGCAAAGTGCAGGTTCTTTCTGAAGGCGGCGAGAATCGCGCGACCACGTCACTTCCGTGCGCCCTGTTTGTTGTAGGGGATACGGGAATTGGCATGGACGAAACCACCCGAGCTCACGTTTTTGAAGCTTTCTTCACGACCAAATCCAACAAAGGAACTGGTCTTGGCCTCGCCACGGTTCACGACATCGTGAGCAGCAACGGCGGCCTGATTCATGTGGATAGCACGCCCGGCCAAGGCACGCGCATTTCCATACTGTTGCCACTCGCTCCCGAACTGGCAATGCACTACCAAAACACCGCTCTGCCCGAACCTGAGGCGGAATTCTTAGCAACCGAAAAGGAATAAAAACGTCATGACGTCAGCCGCATTTAGTCCAATCGTCGTTTCATCTACGCCACAAGTGGAAGCCGCTAATTTCCTTAACCTGTTAATCGTCGATGACGAACGTGCCATCCGCGAAGCATGTCGCGAGGTTGCGCAGTCGCTCGGTTACACCGCTTTGGTTGCCGACTCTGCGGAACAAGCGTATCGGTTGCTTGAAGGGCAGAGTTTCGATGCCGTGTTGCTCGATCTGCGCCTGCCCGGAGCGGGAGGGCTCGACGCACTGCGCCGCATCAAGGAGCGACGCCCGGAGGCGATCGTCATCGTGGTTACAGGTTATGGAACGGTGCAATCGGCCGTGCAAGCGATGAAGAATGGCGCGTATGACTACGTCACCAAACCCTTTAGCGTCGACGAACTCAAGCTCCTGCTGGAGCGCGTGGCCACCCATTTAAAGCTGAAGTCGGAGAATCGCCTGTTGCGGGAGAAGGTGAAATCGAAACAGGGATTTGGCGGAATCGTCGGACGCTCCCCGGAAATGGAGAAACTGTATCGCATCATCTCGAAGGCTGCAAACAGCGTTCATCCAGTGCTGATTCTCGGCGAAAGTGGAACCGGCAAGGAAATGGTCGCCCGTTCCATTCACTATTCCGGTCCCTTCCGCGATAAGCCGTTTATCCCCGTCGATTGCGGCTCGCTGGTGCCGACGCTCATTGAGAGCGAACTGTTCGGCTATGTGAAGGGAGCATTCACCGGCGCCAACCAGGCGAAGGATGGCCTAATGATGATGGCCGAGGGCGGAACGATTTTCCTCGATGAGGTCGGAGAGCTTCCCGTGGACCTTCAGGCCAAGATGCTGCGTGCGATTCAGGAAAAGGAGATTCGCCCGGTGGGCAGCACGCGCCGGGTGCCGATCAACGTCCGCATCCTTGCTGCCACCAATCGCGATTTGGAGCAATGCGTTATGCAGGGAACTTTCCGGCGCGATCTCTATTTCCGTCTCAATGTCCTGAGTCTGCGCATCCCTTCGCTGCGCGAGAGGCGGCAGGACATTCCTCTGCTGATCGGTCACTTTCTGGATCGCATGACGCGAACCTCTGGTCAAGAGAAGATTCTCAGTGACGACGCGCTGAAGGCCCTGCTCGCCTACGACTGGCCGGGTAACGTGCGCGAACTGGAAAACTGCCTGGAACGTACCTACGCCTTCACCAGCGGGCCCCTCATCCACACCACGGACCTGCCACGGGAGGTTGCGAAGCTGACGGACACTGTGAACACCAACGGGAATGGGAACGGAAATGGACATTCCAAGATCATCCCCATCGCGGAGCTCGAAAAGCAGACGATTCTCAGTGCCATCAATGAGCTCAATGGCGACAAGCTACAAGCTGCGCGAATGCTCGGTATCGGCAAGACCACGCTCTATCGCAAATTGAAGGACTATGCGCTGCAAGACTATCCGGCGTGAGTTCGATTCAGGACGCGATAGCGGAAACAATGTTCGCAAACGGGAACTTCGTCTCCCGCCAACGCCGTAAGTGTCGTATTTTCACCGCAAACTGACTGGCGATTGGCGTGCTTTCTTGGAGAACATGATTCTACTCATCACATCTTCAGCACGTGGCCAAGAGTGCGCCGATGCCCTGAACGCCGCCACCGGCAGGGAAGTGCACTGGGCTCATACTTTGCAGGATGCCGCCACCCGCCTGCGCGAACAAACCTATTCCGCCGCGATCATCGATCAGTTTCTGCTCGAGACTGAGCCGGAAGAAAGCGATCAGATGATCGAGCATCTCGGCACCGCTTTTCCGGTTTACGTGAACTTTGCGATCACCGGGATGGATCGACTCGTGCGTGATGTACGCATGGCATTGCATCGCCGGAAACGCGAGGAGAGCGCCGCACGCCGCGCGGTGGTTGAGCAGTTCCACTGCGAAATGCGCGAGACGCTAACTGCCATGCTGCTCTCTTGCGAACTCGCCATGTCAGTACCGGATGTTCCCCATCCGGCCGCAGAGAAAATCCGCGCCATCGACGGTTTGGCGCGGGAACTCCGGCTCCGTCTGCAAGTGCACTAATCTCTCGATGGGCCGCGCATAATGTTTTTGCGTTATTGTGCGCGGCCTCTCCACTCCGCTAACGTTTCGCTGCTCATCGTTCTAGTTGTCTGGGGTTTACCAAAAAAACCTGGAAGTCGTGTGTTGCGACGGACTCGTGGCAGCGCTTCGCTGCGCCATGCCACAGCCGCATTAACGTTCATGTGGGGGACACGGTGCGACAAAGACTGTTTTGGTTCCATGGTGCCTGCTGCGTTTTCCTGGCCTTGCTGATCGGCTCTACGGCGGCCGCACAACAGATCAACGCGAATTTGCGAGGGACCGTTGTCGATCCCAGCGGTGCCGCCGTTTCGGGCGCGACGGTCACGGCAGTCCAAACGGAAACGGGTTACACCCGCCACACCACCACAGACCATAGCGGCGCGTACCTACTCATGGAGCTTCCTATCGGCCACTACCAGCTGCGCACGGAAGCCAAAGGATTTCAGACCTACATTCAAGACGGCATTATTCTTGAAGTCAATCAGACCGCCGCTGTGTCCGTAAAGCTCTCGGTCGGGTCTGAAACGCAGAAGATTGAGGTCGAAGCCGACGCACAACTGATCCAGGGTACCGTGACCAGTCTCGGCGAAACGGTCACCGAGCGTGAAGTCCTCGATCTGCCTCTCGATGGCCGCAACTTCTCGCAACTTGGCTTGCTGCAACCTGGCGTCGTGCCGCTTACGCCCGGCCTGGCCGAAGCAGGAGGCTCGCTCCGCGACGGGCAAGCCTACGCCGTAAACGGCCAGCGTCCGGAGTCCAACAACTTCCTGATCGACGGGGCCAACAACTTCAATGGCGTGGACGGCGGCTTCGTGCTCAAGCCTCCGGTTGATTCCATCACAGAATTCAAAATCCTCACGCACAATGCCAGCGCGGAGTTCGGAAACGCTCTCGGCTCCACGACCAACATCGTCACCCGTTCTGGCAGTAACAGCTATCACGGCTCCTTGTGGGAGTTCATCCGCAACGACGCCTTCGACGCCACCAACTACTTCGCAGCCAACACCGAGCCTCTCAAGCGCAATCAATTTGGTGGGACATTCGGCGGCCCCATTCGCCAGGACAAGACCTTCTTCTTCGGATTCTATGAGGGTCTTCGCAACCGCGAAGGAGAGACTCAAGGAACAACCGTACCGTCGTTGCCCGAGCGGGAAGGGAATTTCGGCCAGCTCTGTCCGGAAGGGTTCGACACCAATGGGATGTGTCTGAATCCGGCTCATCAGCTCTTCAACATTTTCGCCAATGCGCCGATCCCGTATAACCAGTTACCGTTTATCAACCCGCTCTCGCAGTCGCTGTTGTTCATGTTCCCAACGCCTACCAGCGGAACGAACACCTTCACCTCGACGCAGACCTTGCACGACGACGCCGACCAGTTCGGGATAAAAATCGATCACTATCTTTCGGTCAAAGACAGTTTGAACTTCCGCTACATGCTGGCCAACGAAACCCTGCTCGATCCGCTATCGACTTCGGGAGCGAGCGTTCCCGGATTCCCCGTCGGCGAGAGCCATCGTGCCCAGAATTTCGTTGCGCAAGACACTCATACCTTTTCACCGTCGGTCATCGGGGTCCTGCGCTTCTCCTACCTTCGCAACAAATTCCTGTTCGACGAGCACCTGAATCACTCCAGCCCGACCGATCTCGGCTTTGGTTACGATTCCAGTCTGCCGATCGCCCAGGGTCCGCCGTTCATCCAGGTAAACGGCTATACGACCGTGGGCGATCCCATCACTGGTCCGCGTAATACCTACGAGAACGCGTTTGACTACTCGGGCTCGCTGAGTTGGGTTCGCGGACGCCACGAATTGAAATTTGGCGGCGGCTACCAGCACCTCAACGTCAACGTTCTGCAGGGAATCGCCACCAATGGCTTCTTCGTGTTCGATCCTGGTTTCCCGATCGCAGGGGATGGCTTCGCCGCCTTCCTTTTCGGCCAGCCTGTCTTTTTTCTGCAGGGGCGAGGCGATTTCTCGCGAGGCATTCGGGGCAATTCGCTGAACGGGTATGCGCAGGATACTTACAAAGTGAATTCGCGGCTAACCATCAACGCGGGATTGCGCTACGAACTCCCATTCCCCTATACCGAGATTCACAACCGTCAAACGCTATGGATCCCGGGCCGCCAATCTACAGTCATGCCGAACGCACCCGCAGGCCTGATGTATCCCGGCGACCCCGGTGTGCCTGCGGGTTTGATCCCAACGTTCAAGAAGGGCTTCGCCCCGCGCATTGGCTTCGCGTTGGATCCCACCGGCTCTTCGAAATGGCTGGTGACCGCGGCCTACGGCATCTTCTACGAGCCGTATTACACGGGACAGGGCGGACCATTGCAGTCGCCTATCAGCGCTCCTCCGTACTTGCAGACCGAACAAGTCAGCGTTCCGAATTTCTCTGATCCCTACAACGGCAATCCCCCGCCCGCGGGCTCATTCGCCACGCCTTTGACCAACCTGACGCTCACCCCCAATCTACCGCTGCCTTACTCGCAGGATTGGGACCTCAACATCCAGCGCTCGATCACCGACAATCTGCTGTTTGAAATCGGATATGTAGGTACCAAGGGCACGAAGCTGCCGCGCTTCATCGAGGGCAATCCGGCAATTTATGTGCCTGGATATTTCCCGGCCTCAGGTGGTCAACCTCCTCAGCCGAAGTCTACGTCGGGCAATGCCGATCAGCGCCGCCTGTATTCGGGCTGCACCCTGAATGATCCGCCCAACAGTTGCGTTTACTCTTCCACCGGTTTAATCGCCGGCATTGCGAACTCGTCCTACAACGCGCTTGAAACCAGTCTGCGCCAGCGCTTCAGCCATGGCCTCTCATTCCTGGTTTCGTATACGTTCTCGAAGACCATTGATGACGCTTCGTCGTTCAACATGACTGGATCGGCCTCCAAGCCCGTGGCCGGAGAAAACGACCTCGCGCAGAATCCGTTCAATCTTTCCGCCGAACGCGGACGCTCGCTGTTCGACTCGCGCCACCGCCTGGTGATGAGCTACCAGTGGGCTTTGCCTTTCTTCCGGCAGCCCCAAGCCTGGTATCAACACATTCTCGGTGGATGGCAGATCAACGGCATCGCGACCGTCATGAGCGGGACTCCGTTCACCGTGTTTGATTCCGTCGACGTCTCCGAGCAAGGTGGCGCGCCGGAAATTACGGGATTTTCGGCCAACCGGCCCAACCTGGTTCCCGGACAAGACCCCAACAGCGGACCGCGCAATCCCAACGCATGGCTCAATGCCAACGCATTTCAGCGCATCACTCCTGACCCGAATTCTCCGGTGCAGCAATTCGGTACCGCCGGACGCAACATCGCGCAAGGACCGGGCTTCGCTGATTGGGATTTCTCCGCCTTGAAAGCCATCCCGATCACCGAGGGAAAACAGCTCCAGTTCCGGGCGGAGCTATTTAACTTCCTGAATCACCCGAACTTCCGCTTGCCCGACAGCGACATCAGTTCGCCCACGTTTAACCAGATTCAGACGGCATTGCCGCCACGGGTCATCCAGTTGGCGCTGAAGTTCTCGTTCTGACGAAAGACTCTTCACAGGTGGGGCAAAGTGGCTTCCTCTTCCAGCTCACTTTCGCCCCTCCAGTATCTCCGAAATTCCTTCTCCTTCCACCCCGTTCGCAATAGAATGGATGCACTTGGCGCACGGGAACCCGCGTCTATCGCGGTCTCGCGGCGCCCTCCCGGAGGTTCTGTGCACGTCTTGGTCACCGCCGACACTTTGTCGGGAGCTTGGACGTACACCCGCGAACTCGTCACCGGACTGGTGACGCGCGGGGTACGGGTCACGCTCGTCAGCTTCGGGGAGATTCCTCTTCCCGAGCAAACCGCGTGGATGGATCACCTCCACGGCCTGGAATATCGGCCCACCGCATTTCGTCTCGAATGGATGCAGGAGGCGGAGGATGATCTTCCCGAGTCGTCGGCTTTTCTAGCCGCAGTCGTGAGGGAAGTTCGGCCTGACGTGCTTCACCTCAACCAGTTCTGCTACGGCAATCTCGCGGTCGATACCCCACGCGTGGTTATGGCGCACGGCGATCTCATCACTTGGACGCAGGCCGTTCAAGATCGTCCGATGCACGCCAGCCGCCCCACGAAGTGGTATCGCGATACGGTCATGCGGGGCATCGCGGGTGCGGATGCGCTGGTCGCGCCTTCGGCATGGATGCTCGATCGCATCGTGGCGTGTTACGGAGAACCAAATCGCTCTGAGGTCATCTACCCGGGACGAAATCCCATCTTCTTCAATCCGTATGTCCACAAAGATGACTGTGTTCTGGCCGTGGGCCGCTTGGTCGATTCCAGCAAGCAGGTTTTTCTGTTAACGCAGCAGGTGCATCCCATTCCGGTTTGCATCGTGGGCGCAGAACATACCGTGCCGATGCCCCGTGTGCCGATACGCGCTGACGTGAAGGTGGCCACAGAGGAGACAACTGTAGCCATTCGCGGTCCACAAACCGAGGCGCAATTGCGCGCGCTCTACAGCCGCGCCGCAATCTTTGCCGCCACTTCACGATACGAGCCTCTTGGCATGCCCGCGCTCGAGGCTGCCTTCTCGCGTTGCGCGATTATCGCCAATGATATTCCAAGCTATCGCGAAGTCTGGGGCG
>Ga0335071_10000894_pt1 | contig 32157 bp, 24 predicted proteins | sample Lox_Sample_15_FD_206724 | JGI IMG/M metagenome (GOLD analysis project Ga0335071, IMG submission 206724) | Soil microbial communities from Loxahatchee National Wildlife Refuge, Florida, United States - Lox_Sample_1.5 | ecosystem: Environmental > Terrestrial > Soil > Wetlands | place: USA...
TTTTCCACGGCCATGAGCGAGGCCAGCAACAGCCTGATCGGCAATGCCAATCTCATCTCCAAGATTTATTTCCCGCGCCTCATCGTGCCAGCCGGATCGGTGATTACTGCATTCGTGGATTTTCTGATCACCCTGGGGCTGATGGGGCTGCTGATGGCCTGGTATCAGTTCGTGCCGGACTGGCGGTTGTTGCTGCTGCCGGTGTACATGGGTCTGGCTTGCGGGGTGGCATTTGGGCTCGGGCTTTGGCTGTGCGCCCTGAATGTTGAGTACCGCGATTTCCGGTACATCGTTCCGTTTATCGTACAATTCGGGCTTTACGTTTCGCCGGTCGGCTTCAGCAGCAGCGTGGTGCCGGAGACCTGGCACGGGCACGGTCTGGACATTCCGGCGCGTCTAGTTTACTCGCTCAATCCGATGGTCGGGGTGATTGACGGTTTCCGCTGGTCGCTCTTGCGCGGCCAGACCGACCTTTGGTGGCCGAGTATTCTGACCTCTGTTGTTCTGACCTCCATCCTCTGTCTATCCGGCGTCTGTTATTTCCGCCGGATGGAGAAGACGTTTGCGGACGTGATTTGAAAAGCAGAAATGAACAAAGTGGAAATCATAAATTTATTTCAGCTTTCTGCTTTCCCTGTTTCTTAATTTTGACTTGTGAGTGACGCGATTATAACCGTCGAGAATCTTGGTAAAAAGTACCTCATCAGTCATCAAGGCGAGCGCTTGCGCTACGTGGCGTTGAGAGATGTGATTGCGCAAAAATGTGCAGCGCCGTTCAAATTTTTGCGCAGCCGTCTGAAGTCAGAAATCAGCACGCGGAATCCGGTCTCTGACCTCCGGCCTCCGACCTCTGCTCCGCCCGCTACGCGCGAAGACTTCTGGGCCCTCAAGGACGTGAGCTTCTCGGTTCGCCAGGGCGAGGTGTTGGGCATCATCGGACGGAACGGCGCGGGCAAAAGCACACTGCTGAAAATCCTGAGCCGGATTACGGAGCCGACCGAAGGCCGGGTGCGCATCCGTGGCCGGGTCGCGAGTCTGCTGGAGGTGGGTACCGGATTCCATCCTGAGCTAACCGGGCGCGAAAACATCTTCCTGAATGGGGCCATATTGGGAATGTCGAAAGCAGAAATCAGAAAAAAGTTCGATGAGATCGTGGCGTTTTCGGAGGTGGAAAGGTTTCTGGACACACCGGTAAAACGTTACAGCAGCGGCATGTATGTACGATTGGCCTTTGCCGTGGCGGCGCATCTGGAACCCGAGATCCTCATTGTGGATGAAGTACTGGCCGTGGGTGACGCGCAGTTTCAGAAAAAATGCCTGCAGAAAATGGAAGGTTTGAAGACTCATGGCAGAACGGTTCTGTTCGTTTCTCATCAAATCCCCGCAGTCACTCGCATGTGCCAGAGTGCGCTCTGGCTTGACCAGGGCCGGATCCAAGAACTTGGCCAATCCGATCGCACTTGCTCACGCTACCTCGCAAACGGTTCAGGCGCCGCGGCGCGCCGCGGGTGGGATGTCACGCGTCCGGCCCCGGGTAATGAATGGGTGCGATTAGAGTGCGTCGAGGCTTTAGCGGACGGGAAGCCGGCCGACCGTCTCGAAATCACTTGCCCTTTGAACATCTGCGTGTATTACCGGGTGCTAAAAGGCGGAAAAGTTCTCATTCCGAATATTCATTTGTATGGGGAAGATGGAACATTGCTGTTCATTTTGCATGATTGGCACTCGGGCTGGCGGTCAAAACCGAAGTCCCCCGGCCGATATCGAACGACCTTCACCGTGCCGGGCAATTTCTTCAGCGAAGGACGAGTAACGGTGAAGGTCGTCATCTCGACCTACCAACCGTTTGAGGTTCATTTCGAAGAGCCCGACGCCGTTGCGTTCGCTGTCGTTGAATCCAGCGAAGGCATCACCTCCCGCGGCGACTACGCCGGCCACATACCAGGTGCCGTCCGACCACTCCTGGAGAGTCACACCGAAGTAATTGCGGCTTAAGAAGGCAAGCGGAGTTTTAGCATGACTACGGTTTTGACCCTATGCTCAGCCAATTATCTGGCTCATGCCAGGACCCTGGGCGACTCGCTGCGAGAGCACAACCCCGACTGCCACTTCGTCATCGGGCTGGTGGATCGCGTGCCGAAGGAACTGGAACCATCCTATTGGGCACCATTTGAACTGATACCGGTGGAGGAACTCCGCCTTCCGCAGTTTGCCGATATGGTGCGGAAATACAATATCGTGGAGTTGAACACGGCGGTGAAGCCGTTTTACATGTCATACCTGTATGAAAGAAATCCGACCGTTGACGCGGTAATATATCTGGATCCCGATATTCTGGACTGCGGGAGTTTTAAAGCGCTGCTGGACAAGTTAAAAAACGCCAACATCGTGCTCACCCCGCACAGTTGCACCTACGACGATTCGGCCGCAAATATCCACTATGAGAAGGTGATGCTCTGGGCGGGTGTTTACAACCTCGGGTTTATCGCAACGGCGCGGTCGCTGGTTACAGATGCTTTTCTCAAGTGGTGGAAAATCCGGACGCACAACCATTGTTATTATCGGCCCGGCGTCGCTGGTTCATTTTTTGACCAACTTTGGATGGATTTGGCGCCACTTTATTTTCCGGGAGTCCACATTGAAACCGACCCCGGTTACAATATGTGTTATTGGAACCACTTTGAGCGGCGCCTTGCCTTTCGTGACGGCAAATATCTGGTCAACGAAAAGCACGATTTGATATTTTTTCACTTCAGCGGTTACAGACCGGAGAATGCTGACACGAGCGTCTGCCGATCGACGGAACCAGTGGCATCGTTCAGCGAGCGGCCTGATTTGCGTCCGATCTATGACGATTACCGCAGCCGATTACTGGAGCGCGATTATTTTAAAATCAAATCGCTCCCATGGGGGTTTTCGCCACCCAAACCGCTGCCAAGGACGCATAACGCCAAGCAACGAATTAAACGACTGGTGCGGAGATCACTGGGCCTTCTGCCGGGGGCCGTCAGGGGACGGTTAAAACGTCTGGCCCAATTTGTTGCTCAGTCCAGCTAATCAGTACAGAGATCGGTGTAGGGCAATTCGGCATTAGCCAGTGAAAATTGGCATCATTTCGACGACGGGAGGCAATTACTCGTGGGCCGGCAGTGAGGAGATGTGGAAATTGTTTGCGCTGGAGGCTCTGCGGGCGGGACATGCTGTGGCGGTTGGCCTCCCGGTCTTGTTCGCCCAATCCGAGGAACTTGACGAGTTTCGCCGTCTTGGTGGAGTGCTCTTTCCCTACCAGCCTCTCAACTGGTTGATGCGACGTATGGCCAGCCAAGGATGCTATTCGCGTTTCGGCAAAATGAGGCAATGGGCACCTGACATCCTGTGTGTTTCTCTTGGAGCTCCATGTGATATATTCTGGCAGAAAGACCTACTGACGTTTTTAAGGAAAAATATCACTCCGCAAGTATATATTGTGCAATGCAATGCCGAAGGCATAATAAAAGGAGACCACCAACGCAAAGCATTGCATCCACTTTACGCGAATGCCGCTAAAATAATCTGTGTGTCTCATGCAAATGCACTCTTGCTTGAGCGCCAGTTCGCCTCCCGATTGCCCAATACGATTATACTACCCAACCCGATCCGCTCGCGTTTGGAGAGACCATTGCCATGGCCAGACGATAAGAGCGATATGGTTCGTTTTGCAACGGTTGCGAGATATGAGGTGGAATGCAAATGTCAGGATCAAATTCTAGAAGCATTTGCTACTTCAGCATGGAACAGCCGAAATTGGCATCTCGACCTCTTCGGAGGTGGGCCCGATAAAACCTACTTACAAGACTTGATTTCCTATTACGGCCTTGAAAACAATGTGACCATAAAAGGTTATGAACGGGATATCAAAAAGATCTGGTCCGGGCATCATATTCATATTTTGATCTCCCGCGCTGAGGGTCTCACGTTAGCGCTGATCGAATCTATGTTTTGTGGCCGTCCTGCAATCATTAATCGCGCAGGCGGAAATCATGAACTATCGCGCGATGGACTTGATGGCTTTATAAGTCCCGGTCTTGATCTCGAAGTTATCCAAGCAACACTGGAGCGTGCTTGGGCAAGCCGTGGAAAATGGAAGGACATGGGAGAATCCGCCTTCCTACGTGCAAATGGATGGGTTCCTAAGGACTTAAGCGTTCGATTACTTGAAACAATAACAGGAACGATAAAACGCACATACCCTTGATTGGATACCTCTCGTGAATCCTGCGGTCACACATTTTGTTTCTCAATTGCCGGGTGGTAGTGGCGTTGCGACACAACGGTTGCATCTGGCACTATGCCGGGCTGGCGTTCAGAGCCGGATTTGTTTCGGAGCGGGCGAACCACTGGATTCAACGATGATACCCGCCTTCCAAAACCGCAGTTTTTTTTGGCGCAATGTCGCTGCTCTTGTAGCAAGCTGGCGAAATCGGTGCACTGTCCAGGGCGGCTTCGTTACGGGACCGGGTTGGATACGCCAGACACCGATACAAGCATTCGGGGAAATTCCACGCGTCGCAAATCTTCATTGGGTGCCAAGATGGCTTGATACACCCAGTTTTTTTAAATCGTTACCGCCCGAAATGCCGGTGGTGTGGTCGCTACATGGTTTGGAACCCGTTACCGGCGGATGCCATTATCCAGGGGAATGTGATGGTTTTACCAGACAATGTGGCAACTGCCCGCAACTAAAGTGGCCGTACGCGTGGGATGCCACACGCAGATTCTATCGGACGAAGGAGCGTCACTATTCTCGCCAAAACATTCATTTTGTAGGTAATAGCGAATGGACGACCACGCAAATTCGTCGTTCCGCGCTTGCGAGGCATGCCAAGTCAATCCGCACGATTCATCTTGGGATTGATCCGCAACAATATAGACCGATCGAAAAGACCGTCGCTCGGAAGGCATTAGGAATCTCTGACGACAGATTAATCATCGGCTTTGCCTGCTCCGATTTTCACGAACGGCGAAAGGGTGCCGAAATCCTCATTGAAACATTAAACACATTTCCCGCGAAGGATATTGTATTGCTAGTATTTGGTACTGGTAAATGGCCGCGAAATATAACCCATTTCGAAACACTCCTCTTCGGCAGCATCGGCTCGTCGCGTTTACAGTCCATTTACTATTCGGCCTTGGATGTGTTTGCCATGCCCAGTTTGGTCGAGACATTTGGCCTCGTGGCTTTGGAGGCCATGGCCTGTGAAACTCCAATTGTGGCTTACTCGGCGGGCGGTTTGCGCGATGTGGTAGCCGATGGCGAGACCGGTCTTTTGGAACATAAAATTGGAAGCGTGGAAGGATTGGCTCGAATGCTAAATTGGACGTGGAGGCATCCGAACGAGAGGGTGGCCATGGGGAGCGCCGCCCGCCAACGCGTAATTCAAAAGTTTTCCGACACGTTAATGGCCCAACGCTATGCGGAGTTGTATCATGAGTTGGTTCCATCGGAGACGGCCTTCCGACTCAATTTCAAAGCTCCGGTTTAATTTGGAAGGGAACGGAAGAAATCAAATTGACGAACCTTTATTGCGCTGGTGGTGCTGCCTTATCTGTAGTTTCCGGGACGCCGCATCCATTGATTGACGGTATAGTCCCAAGTTGGCGACGGAGAGGCACTTTAGAATAACTGAATTAAAACCTTGTGCGAAACCTTTTAGCCAGCATTCGATCAAACTTGCATCCCCGCATGCGTCTCTTACTCAATGCGCTCTCGAAACGTTATATTTGGTCAGATATTAGTGCCATGGCAAGTGAGCATGGCAATTACAACGATGTGGCTGGCAACCTAGACCCGCTAAGTTTTGCGCGTGCCGTATTTGGAAACGATCAACCGCTTACTTCTGCGCCTCCGGAATTTTCTCACAAATTGGGAACAGCCACTTCATTTACACCTCCAGGCGCCCCTGAGTACTTTAATTCTGAACCCAGTGTGGGACGCTTTCTAAGTCAACTTGTCTTCTATAGAAAACCTGCTGTAGTTGTTGAACTTGGTTGCTTTGTCGGGTGGACATCGGCCCAATTAGCGATGGCGCTCCAAGCTAACGGTCGCGGGAAACTATATTGTGTAGATTGCGACCAAAACAATCTGGATGCCACCATGACAAACTTAAAGCGGCTGGCGCTCGACGGAATGGCTATCGCGTTACTTGGAAAGTCTACGGACGAGACTCTTGTTGCAGCTCTGCCTAATAAAATCGATGTTCTCTTTATTGATACTTCCCACATGTATCCGGATACGCTTGATGAAATAGTATTGTATTCCTCTCGCTTAACAGAGACGGGTTGCATGGTTTTGCATGATTCGATCAGCTTTCCTGGCGTCCGTCGTGCCATCGCCGAGATGTCAGTTATGTTTCGCATTTTAACTTTCGCCACAGAGAGCGGCAATGGAGTCTCTGTGCTATTAAAATCAAGTAGAAGTTTAATTCCAGAAACTCAGGACAATTTGACCAAGATGTAAAGTCTAAAATTCTTTCGGACGCATTTCACGTAATAGAGAATTGAAATCGCTTTAGAAATCAAATCTTTCTTAGGCAAGCTGGAAATCCTGCTGACCATTGGAACTTAGTTTTTTTGAAACAACGAATATCGGATGGGCTATCTAAAGCTTTAGCCGGGAGATGTCACCGAAATGAATATTGTTTTCTGCGTTGATCCCAGCGTTTTGCCAGGACTTCATGTGGCCGCTTATTCACTATTAGAGCGTATGCATCCAGCGGCTGACCAAACCCGCTTCACGATTTTTAGTGAAACGTTAGATGATTCTGACATGGCGCTGCTTCAACAGACGCTCGGTGTACTCACCAAGCGGTTCAAGTTGGAATTGCGGCGGGTCGATGGATCAGGATTTGCCAAGTTTCCACCGCTGAATGATAGTTGGGCGACCTATTACCGCCTCTTTGCGGCCCGCATTTGTGAGTCTGAGCGGTTACTTTATCTGGACGCTGATACTTTGTGTGATGTCGATGTCAGCGAACTTAATTCTTTGGATATGCGCGACACACCAGTCGCGTGGGTACCGGAGGCACCTTTGTCGCGTGCGGTTGACCGAAATGTGGCAGAATACTTAGGTAATAGCGAGGCCGAGTCATACTTCAACGCCGGTGTGATGCTGATGAACGTAGCTGAATGGCGACGACAAAAAATCAGCGAGCGAGCCATGGAATACATCGCCGCCCATCGCCCCGCTTTTCACGACCAGTCCGCTTTAAATTTCGTACTCCATCGAAACGCGGTCGCCTTGGATGAAAAATATAATTGCATGTCGAACATGCGAAAGAATTGGCCAGCAGTACAACGGCCTTACGGCAGCATCGGTCGGCTGGTGCATTTTTTGGATTATCCGAAACCTTGGGACTTTCTGGGCGAGTGGGTTCATCCGCAATACCGGCTCTGGCATTCGGTGTTGAATCAAACCGCCATGCGGCATTTTCAGTCATGGCGCCCTACGGCGTCACGCAGACTGCCTAAAACCCGAAAGGCGTGGATCGGTTACAAAAAGGCATTGAAAGATCGCATCCTGTTTGCAGGATATCGGCACGGATGGCTCAGACGCGTTAAAGGTGTCCCCATTATTTCTCCGGCTGAAAGTGTTCTTTGAATGAGCGAAGACGCAGCCAGCCGTCTTCAGAAGCCCGGGTTAAGCCTGTCGGTAATGATTACAACTCGAAACCGCGCCGCAGACCTGCGCCGGACCTGCCGGATGCTGCGACAGTTGAACCCGCCACCGCTGGAAGTCTTAATCACTGCCGACGGCTGCACGGATGAGACGATTCAAATAGTGAAAGCAGAAATGGAAAATGCCAAATTGATTGTGAATGAAATCGGGCGTGGATCGGTAGCGTCGCGTGACCGGATGCTGCGCGAGGCACAGGGTGATTTGATGCTGGCGCTGGACGATGATAGTTATCCCGAGCAACTCGATTGCCTTGCTCGCATTGTCCCGCTTTTTGAGCAGAGGCCCAGGCTGGCCGTGGTGCATTTCCCGCAACATACAGATGAATACCCCGAAACACTCTCCCAGACCGACTTTGGCCCGGCGCGGTTGACTCGCATCTTTACTGATTCCGGTGCTGTTCTTCGTCGATCCATTTATCTCGAACTGCCCGGCTTTGAGCCGCTCTTCTTTCACATGTACGAGGAACCCGACTATGCGTTGCAGTGCTTCGCCGCCGGCTATGAGGTGCTTTTCAGTCCTGTCATCACGATACGGCATCACTGGTCCTCCCAGGTTCGCAGTGAATTGCGTAATCACCATCGGCATTGTCGCAATGAATTTTGGAGCACGATCATACGCTGCCCTTTTCCCCAAGTTCTGATTCTTGCGGGATACCGGATTTTCGCCCAATTCCGGTACGCATGCAGGCGCGGATTATCCTGGATGGTGCGGGAACCGGTTTGGTGGGGCCAAGCGGTGGCCGGTCTTCCCTATTGCCTTAAGAAGCGAACACCAATCCCGTGGCCCCGTTACCGGGCTTGGCTGCGACTGAATTAATGATTTTCCATTGACCAGCGTCGCGAAAATCGGTTCTGGCAGAGAAATCTTCATCAGCCCGTTACAATCCGACCTCTTGGATCTGTCACGCTGGATTGCGGCATTTCTGGTGGTCGCGGAACATGCGCGGGGTTTGATATTCTTGCCGTACGAAACCAGGCCTCAGCCGGGCTTTTGGGGAGAGGTTTTCTATTTCATGACCGGTTTTGGTCATTCCGCCGTAATGGTTTTTTTCGTCATGAGTGGTTTTCTGGTCGGCGGAAGGGTATTGGAACGCCTCGCACAAGCGACATTTTGCTGGCAGAAGTATTTAGCGGATCGCACCAGCCGGCTCTATGCGGTTTATCTGCTCGCGCTGCTGCTGGGCGGAATGTTCGATTATCTGGGACACCGCTATTTTAATCAGTTCGGGCTTTATAATCTACAATTCCCAGGTCACATCGCCGTTATCAACCACAACTTTTTTGAGAATCTGACTCCGTCGACTTTCATCGTGAACCTGCTGATGTGCCAAACAATTTTAGGGCCGGTATTCGGCAGTAACGGACCGCTTTGGAGCCTGGCGAACGAGTTCTGGTATTACTTCGCGGGCCCTGTTCTTTTCGCACTGTTCTTCACCCGCACCCTTTGGCGAAAGGTCGGTTGCCTTGGCGTGTTAGCCGGGTTGTCATGGTTTCTACCACTGTCAATATCGATCTACTTTTTCGTTTGGCTTCTGGGAGCGATGCTCTACTTCGTCAACCGTCGAGCGCTGGTGCCGCTTTGGATTTCACTTCCTATGTTCGCGGTGAGTTTCTCCGCAGCGCGTCTGCATTTTCTGAACGCCCCCTACCTCGCCGATATATTCATTGGGATCAGCTTTGCGCTGGCGATCAACTCAGCTGCGCTTTGTCCCCGCCGTCTTCCGGGCAGACTGCTAAGTCGAAAAGCGGCCGATTTCTCGTATTCAGTCTATCTTTGCCACTTTCCATTTTTGGTTTTTGCACTATCTGTCCTCTACTCGGCTTTCGGCATAGGCCTCCAAGGATCACGCTCCGCGCTGGGATTCATCATCTTCGTTTCAGCACTAGCAGCTGCCTATGCCTGGTGCTATTTGATTTCACTGGCCACCGAACGGCAGACGCCCCGGATTCGGGAATGGCTCTATGCCAGTTTTAGGCTGAAGCCTTGCCCAGCATCCGGCTCTGTCTTGAAGCCGGTTCGAACAGCCAACAATTGAGCTTGGAAATGGACTTCTCCGCCATTGTTATTCAATCGCCAAATAGTGGCACGGCGGATGCCTTGAAGGAGGAGAAAGTTTTGGCTCAAATGAGCGTTCGTCGATATATCGGTGCGGGAAACTTTGGCAAAATGCTGCTTCCACTGCTTGGCGTGGGGCTCATGGGGATGGCCCCCCCCGCACATGCCCAGACGACATTGAATGTCACAAATTTTGGCGCTCGGGGAGACGCTGTCTGGTTTTTTGCCAATACCACAAGCAATTCGCTAGTGGTGACCACAACCAACCAACTTTCTAATTCCGACATCGGGAAAGTGATTGAATTGTTCGGTGCGGGACCGCTGGGAACTTCGACCAACCACCAGGATTTGCTTGCCAAGATTACGAATATCGTTAATGGCACAAACCTTTATGTCAGTCAAGCCGCAAAGGCAACGTTGAATGGCTGCCAAGGCGTTTACGGCCATAACAACGCGACGAATTTTCAGAATTGTATAGATGCCGCTCCCAGTAACAGTGTCATCAATATCCCTAACGGGACGTACTTGATCATTGGATCGAGCAACTTTGTGGACTTTGCCATGTCCAGTCCTTACCTGGGTTTTCCGTCGCTCGTCCTCCACAAAGGCGGCCTGGTTTTCTTGGGAGAAAGTGAGAAGAGCACAATTTTGCTCGGCTGTGGTGCGTGGCAAAACAAGGGCGCTTATGTTCTCCGGGGCTACATGTTTCAATTCATTGGACCAGTGACAAACAATGGTCCTGTGATATTTGACAATCTGACTATAGACGGTGGAGTTCAGATCGGCGATACCGGAAATGGTAATTTCCCCGCAAGCCCTGCCACCGGAGATGGCTGGGATAATACGCACCGTCCATTTCAGGATTTCAGCGGCACACCTTTTTTCAACACCCGCATTTTCCGCAATCTCCATGTCATGCGATGGCGCGGGGAGCAGTTTTACAATCAAATCCCCTGGGACACGCCGCTGTCAACGTGGGCCATCGTCATTACCAACTGCATATTCTCCGATGGCAACGCCACGGCGTTGAACCTGAGCGCCGGCAATCTCGTTGACCACTGCACTTTTTCGAACCTAAACGAGGTGTGTGAGTTTTACGAAGGTTACGCCACGCACCCCAGCACATTTCAAAACTGTCTTGTCACAAATATGTTCGGTGCACTAATGGCATTTAATGGAGCGCTGTCAAACAGCGTCAATCCGACTAAAACAATACAAAGCAATGTTTTCTATATGACGGGCCAGAATGGGATTCAGACTACCCCGGCGCAGAACTTGATTATTTCGAGTAACATTTTTGTCGGCAACGGAGGTGGAACGGCTATCGCACTGGGTGTTGCCGGTTATCAAGGCAGCGCGCCTAACAGCAATATTATCATTTCTTTGAACTATTTCACAAATGTCTATTTCCCGATTCAGGTCGAGGGTAACGGTGACAACGCGGTTCTAAATGTGCAAGTGCTCTCGAATACTGCTACCACAGGGAACTCCTTCGCCTATGGTTACGGCTGGAGCACAAATGTCATTTTCAGAAGCAATGTTGCTACCGGATTTTGGTTTGGCTTGAATAGCTCCTTACTCACGGGCCAATGGTATCAAGACGACCTATCCAACCAGTTTCCTCCTCATGGTCAGACCGATACCACAGGCAAAACAAATTTCATTAGCTACGTATACGGCATGCGGCAACAGGTTTCGGCCGCCTCTCCAAACTCCATCTGGGCAATCGATGACATGCACCCCTTACAAATCCCAGCGAATGCAGCTTTGCAGATTACGAACACCGGAAATTATTCACTGAGCCTATATTCGTCAGTCAATATGTTCAGGGCGCCTGTCACCCTGGCCGCTGGGCAAGTGGCTGGATATGTGTGGACGAATCAGGTTTGGGTCCTCCTCTCCGCACAAAGGCCCGCCATGGATATTAGTTTGTCCATAACGGCAACGAACCCGCCCTAGGCTGGACCAATCGTACTCTTGATTCGCACTCGAGGTTTTGACACCGTCTCGGAAGTTCAATCGCCCGAGTCTTTCAGCTTTGTAGGCCATAGCACCAACTGCGGCTTTTTGTAGCCTTGGGCTTCAAGCTAGCGATGAACAATGAGCCTTCCAGCCTCTCTGTAAGGTGTTTGCTCGTAGGTACAACGCTTGCCGTTTGCCTCGTGATTTTGGATGTCAGTCTGCGGCTGTTGGGGCAAGGATCGAGAAGCGAGTGGAGTGGTTTTTATGCGCAAGGCGAAACGGTTTACTCCCTCAAAACAAACGTCGCCTTGCGATGCTTTATCGGCGAATATCACTTTAATGTTTACACCTGCGACATGGGCTTCCGCTGTAAAGAGCCTGGACCGCGCCTTCTTGGTAAGCGGGCTTATTACATGGCGGTGGGAGCGTCGGAAGTCTTCGGTTGGGGGCTAAACTACGAGGACACCAGCATTGGTGTTCTGGCGGAGAACCTGGAGCGCCGGGGGATTGACTTGCTGAACGCGGGCAGCATTGGTCATAACTTAACCATGGAAAGTGCCACTCTCAACCGGGTGGTGACGAGCGCCAAGCGGCCGCCATCAGTGGTCCTCATTTTTCTCAACCCATTCGACATGGAGATGTTTGACAAAAACCCGGGCTTGGTAATCCACATGGGATTTATGTACGATAAGAATGCAAATTGGAGGATCCTGTATGCCAACCGGATTCTAAACAACTTATTGCCCGCCTGGCGATTTTTTAAAAGAGAGTTTCGCAGCCTGCCGGTCCTTAGGCGAGCAGACCGTATTGATAGCAGCTACCTTATAATGTACGCAAAATCCCATCCCATTCGGGTCGAGCCGAGAAAAATCGACTTCCTAGCCGCACTCACCGAACTGGAGGGCCAAATCCGGCGTGCAGGTGGGACGCCGGTCTGCATTTACACGCCCACCGTGGGAGGGTTCATACTGGACAAGCTCAAGGCCGAAGGCAAGCTGGATAATAAAATATTTGACACGCAGTTTTTTCCAGAATTACTCAAAGCCCACTGCGAGGCCGAAGGCGTTCAGTTCGTTAATTTTGAACCGATCTTGCAGCAGCGGTTCGATGCGGGAGTGAAGCTGAACATTGATTCTGACCCCCATTTTGACGCTCCCACAAGCCGCATTCTGGGTGAATATCTCTATCACGAATTATGCGCAAGTAATTTGGCAGTCAACTGATACCAATGCCATTCTCATCCTTTTTCGAGAACTTCACCCGCAGCGATTTTTACGTGGACCTGCCCTTTTGGGCGGAACTGGCGCTTGTCGTGCTGGTCTATCGCCTGTTGCCGCCACGACCGGCGGTGAAACAAATCGCATTATTGTTATGCAACCTCGGCATGCTGCTGGTCCTCCCGCGGTTCGATCTCAAATCCCTGTCGATGCTCCTGGTGTTGTGTGCTATCACGTATGGTTGCGGCCGACTGCTGAACAATGGCCTCCCCTTTCAATCACCCCGCACACGCTGCATCCTAGCAACCGTCGGAGTGCTCTGCATTGTGCTCGTGCTGGCGTTTTTCAAATATGCCTTTGTGCAGCGACTGTTCCTGCCGGACAAATCGTTTCCCGCAACGACCGGCACACAGGTGCTCTTCTTTATCGGCATATCCTATTCCTCCTTCAAGGCCATGCACTTTGTCATCGAAAGCTACAAAAAAGGCATCAAGGAATGGAGCCTTTTGAATTTCCTAAACTACATGTTGTTCTTTCCTTCGTTCATGAGCGGGCCAATTAATCGATACAATCACTTTTGCGAACACTCGGCCCTGTTCCGGAACTCCAGCCTTGTCCAAGACCTGCGCGGTGGCCTGGAGCGCATTATCCACGGTTTATTCAAAAAAGTCGTGCTGGCCACAATCCTTCTACCCTGGACCCTCACCCACTTGGGAACCCCCCTGGCCGAAATGACCCGGTGGCAGGTGATCCTGGGCCTGTACGCGTCCGCCTTGTACTTGTACGTTGATTTTTCGGGCTACACCGATCTGGCCATCGGCGCCGCGCGGCTGCTGGGATTCGGATTGCCGGAGAACTTCAACTACCCCTTCCTCAAAAAGAACATCCAACAATTGTGGATTAATTTCCACATTTCCCTGACGAGTTGGCTGACCGATTATATTTATTGGCCGCTGGTGCGGCGCGGGTGGACGCAGAAGTACCTGCAACAGCATCCCCTCCTGCTGTCAAAACTGGCCATCATCGTCACATTTTTGGCCTGCGGCCTTTGGCACGGCAACACGCTCAATTTTGTGTTCTGGGGCTTGTACCAGGGTGTGGGCATCGCCACCGTCAACACGTACCAGCAATGGAAGCGCAAAGTCCGCAGCGCCCGGCTCCGCACGTATTTCACATCCACCTACAGCCACGCGGTGGGCTCGGTATTGACCTTCAACTTCTATGCGGCGGGTCTGATACTGTTTATGTTCGACGGGCCACAGGCGAAAGTACTGCTCGGGCGACTGGTCTAGGAACTTCCCATCCAGAACCACTGGAATGAGAGACATCACTGGAAAACTCTGGCTCGTCGTGCGGTCGAATTACCGGCTCATTCTAATCACCTTTGAATTGTTTTGGATCGGCGTCTTTCTACTACACCGGGCCGCCCACCATGGCAGCTCCGAGTTGCCCGGATTTGTTTATGTTAATTTCTGAAGGAAAGTAACAATGAGAAGGACCACCCGATTCGACTGAATGCCTAAGAAACTATCTTTGCTCTGGAGCACCACCGCCCTGTGTTGGTGGCACTGATCCGCGTGCATTCAGGACCCCTACCCGCTGTACTCAAGCACTGGACGCGTGGCCCCAAACAGATCGTCTAGCCCAATATGGGCCGAACCGTATGGTAAAAACCATCGTGGTGCAAAAAGGTGCCCGCGAACATTTCCTCGCCGCTCGCGCTTTGCATCGTCGAGGAATGTTGGCGAGGCTAGTGGTGGACTGGTATGCACCGAAGCATCCGGTTTTAAAACGAATCGGTTCATTCAGTAAAAATGGTAGAAGCAAGGCTGCCTTGGCGGCGCGAGCGGACGAAATTCCGTATGCCTTGGTTCAGGCCATGCCCTTGCGCAGTCTGTGGTGGAAGTGGATACAGAGATCGGACCACATGGCACGGCGATTTTACGAAAGAGCATTGCAAGCCGATGCTGCGTTTACCCGGGCAGCGGCACACCTAGACCTTCCCTCACACAACGCCTATTTTGGCTACTCTTATATGAGCTTGGAAATGCTGGAAGTTGAACGGCGACAACGGAACCTGACCATCGTGGACCAGATTGACCCAGGGCCGGTTGAATTTCGATTGGTCGCCGACGAAATGGCCAGATATCCAGAAATCGCCGGATTACCGGCACCCTACCCTGTAAAATATTATGCCCGGCTGCGACAGGAATGGAAGTTGACGGACGTCATAGTCGTCAATTCGGAATGGAGTCGCGAAGCCATAATTGCGGAAGGAGCAGACCAGGAAAAAATTGCCGTTGTCCCGCTTGCTTACGAATCGGGCGAGGTCCTGAGTCACGGTTCCGCTCCATTGCGCCGTCAATACTCGACCGCCCCATTAAGAGTACTTTGGCTCGGCCAAGTGAACGTACGCAAGGGCATCAAGTATTTGATCGATGCAGCCCGGCTTCTGGTAAACGAGAATGTTCATTTCGATGTCGTCGGTGCAATCAGAATTCTCCCAGGAGCAGTGGCATCGGCACCACGCAATATGACTTTTCACGGCCCCGTAAGTCGCAATGACGCGGCAGAGCGGTACAGGGCTGCCGATGTATTCGTTTTACCTACGCTGTCCGACGGTTTTGCGCTCACACAGTTGGAGGCGCTGGCTCACGGGATCCCGGTCGTTACCACCTCAAATTGTGGAAGAGTGGTTGAAGACGGAAAAACGGGGTACATAGTTCCGGCGCGCGACCACAAAGCCCTTGCGGAAGCAATTCTAAGGTTCCTAGGTAATCCCGAACTAGCAGGTACAATGACCACCAAGTGTCGCGAAACAGCCGCGGCCTATTCGATCGACGCTTATGCCGAACGCCTCGTTGAAGTAATTCAGAAACATCTGCCTGGAAGACGTCCTCGACCCGCCAATCCGATCGCCTTGTAAGTTGATGCCCGAAGGGATTTGAGCCGCATGAAACAGATTGCACTTTTCCCAAGTGCCGCACCTTCCACAATTCTGGGTTATGGGACCACAAGTTTGATGAGGGCGCAAAGTTCAAAAGAACGACTTGCATTGTTGGGCATCGCTTTTGATTTAGGCATACGACACTTTGACACAGCGCCTTATTACGGTTACGGGGAAGCCGAGAGGGTTTTAGGTGATTTTATCGAGAATAAACGTGATCAACTGACCATAACAACAAAATATGGAATTCAGCCAGCCGCTGTAGTCAAGTTACGCACGGTCAACCTGCTTGCACGACGTGTCTTACGCTTGTTTCCATTCCTTAGAGAAGCTCTCTCAAAACGGGCTCAGCTCCTCTCACAAAAATGCCCCTTCACCGCGGCGGCGGCCCGCAGAAGCTTGGAGCAAAGTCTCAGCGCCCTCAAGACCGACCGTGTGGATTTGTTTCTGCTTCACGAACCAACCTACGCCGACGCCGCGTCTGAAGAAATACACCAATTTCTTCAGGCAGAGTTGCGGCTGGGCAGAATTCGAGCGTTTGGATGCGGAGGAGATTTTCATGTTATCGAACAAATCGCAAACGCAAAACTGCCAACCTCGAAGTGGCTGCAGTTCGAAGACAACATCCTTAACCGGAGAATTGAAAAGATCCGTCCCAACGGAGCGAAGTGCATCACCTATCGGACATTCCATCAGGCACTGGCAGCCTTGACCGGTTGGCTCGAAGCTGCACCAGGGCGATATGGAGATTGGGAAAGCCAGTTGCAAATTGACATGCGCACCGAAGGCACCTTGGCCAGCTTGCTACAAGCTGCTTCGCATTCCCGGAATCCGGATGGCATCGTGTTATTCTCCAGTCATCGCGCCGACCGGATCAGATCCGCAGTTCGGGTAGCTTCCGAAAATCGATTTTCCAGCCAACAGCTCCGGAAATTTGACGAGCTCACCAAACACATTGGGCAAACGGGTAACTCTCACTGACATGTTTCTGAAATCGTTCGACGAGCTTGCAGCGTGGAATTCCAATTGTCCGCGAACGGTGATAATTGGCGGAGGAACAATGGGATTGTATGCGGCGCGTGAGCTGTCCATGCGTGACCATGATGTGGTGGTGATCGAGTCTGGCGGATTACCTTTGGATAGTTTTGCTCCGGAGAGCTATGCCTCGGTCGGCAAACCCCACGAAGGCATCCGGCTTGGCCGGGCACGCAATCTAGGTGGCACATCGAATCTCTGGGGAGGTCAACTCGTTGAATTTCAACCGGCTGATTTTGAGGGAAGGGCGTGGATTCCCGATTCGCAGTGGCCCGTCAGTTATGATGAGATGTCAGCATATCATCAGCGCACCTACGAAAACTTGGGGATTCCCAGAGAACTTCACGAAGATAAAGAGATTTGGCTTGGCGTGAAAGGTTCGAAGCCGGATTTTGAGGAAGGGCTTGAGCTATTTCTGACACGGTGGCTTAAGATTCCCAGTTTCTCAGTTGCTTACGCAAAGGAAATCCAAATGCGCAAGAATCTTGGTGTGCTGCTGAACCACACGGTAGTTGGCTTTACAGCCGAGAGCGGGACGATTACCGCTGTTGAAGCCGTTGATGGCGTCGGCATGAAACGTCAGATCGAGGGGGCTTGCTTCATCTTGGCCGCTGGAACGATTGAAAGTTGCAGGTTACTGCTTCATGCCGCCTCCAAACCGGGGGGGGAGTGTCCCTGGAGACACAACACCAACATTGGCGCGTACTTTCAAGATCACTTGACAGGCCGGGTTGCATCAGTAGAAGTCCTCGACCGGCATCGCTTCTTCAACACCTTCTCCACCATCATATGGACCGGTCACAAGTTTCAGCCGAAAATCCGCCTGACAAATCAAACACTGAAGCGCTCTCGCATTTTGAATATCCATGCAATGATGTCTTTTGAGAGTTCGATCAGCGAGAATTTGGTTTATCTTAAACAGTTCTTGAAGGCGGCACTTTACAGTCGCGAGATCTCTGGGATCACTGATCTGATCAAGAACCTTGAAGCCTGTGGTAAGCACCTAATACCGCTGATGTGGAAATACGTGGTGGACAACCGGGTGTTCGTGCCCAGCACGTCCAAGATCTCTCTCAATATTCAAAGCGAGCAGACCCCCGTCCGAGAAAGTCGAATTTCCATAGAACCTGCCTCGACCGATGCAACCGGCTTGCCCAAAGTCATTCTCGATTGGAGAGTGGGCAGTGATGATATTGGGTCCATACGCGAATTTACCATCCTTTGTGATCGGGCATTGCGCGCCGCCGGCCTTGCCAAGCTCGACGTTTCCTCCGGTTTAGTCAAACTCGAACCGCACTTTGCTTCGACTTTACACGACAACTATCACCACACCGGCGGAGCTCGAATGGCAACAACGCCGAACGACGGCGTTGTGGACTGTCATCTCAAAGTGTTCGGCACGACAAATCTTTATGTCGCTGGTGCAGCAACGTTTCGCACGACTAGCAACGCAAATACCACCTTCACTGCACTGACGTTTGTAACACGGCTCATTGACCACCTGACCGCTAAGGCCAAAGTCAGGTGAGTCTCGCATATGATTTTTGAAAGATTGTGTTCGAAATCCTCTCGATCCTACCTTTCGCCTTTTGGCTTGTAATTGCCTTACTGGTCGCCGGAATCGTGTGGGCTGTCCGGCATCTGTCTGATGCGAGTGGCCTGCCCGTGCTGATGGTCCTTGGCACCGTGGCCGCCTGGTATGTCGGAGACGCCTTTTACAACGATTACGCCGGAAACCATGCTCAGTTGTTTGAATCCGGAATCCTCCAAGTTGCCTGGTGGCAGGTCGCCTGGTTCCTGGCAGTATTCATCCTCGCCACACCTTGGATTCACGGGAAGCTGAATGCCAGGGATTTGCGCCATGGCCGAAGCAGTGGGATCCTCCTGCTGTTTAAACATGGTGTGAAGCATCCTGCCCTGCAAAGCCAGGTCAACCGCCTCTTTTATGGATGCCTTTGGATCTGGGTGATCCTCTCAGTATTCGCCGTGATTCAACTTCGCGGTGATGTCATCTATTTCTTCTTTCCTTATCTCGGGTACAACGCAAGCCCGTGGATTCATGGCCGCCTTGGTGCCGGGTTCGACTTTTTTGCCATTCTTGCCATTTATCTGCAATTGCTGGTCGCGGGTATATTTGGCGTGGTGGCCGCGCTGGCCACCGATCGTCGGATTCGATGGCTGGCGCTGCTGTGCTGTTTCCTTTCCTGGCCCTACTTCATTTTCGGCCGCACTCGCAACACAATGCTGGCAATCCTCATACCCGGTCTGCTGAGCTGGGCCTTTCTGCGTTTGCGCGGCACGATGTGGAAACGGATTCTTGTGCTTGTTGCCTCTTACCTGCTCGTCAATGCCTGGATGGCCTTTGTCATCGCCAACCGTTCGCAAATGACCATTGTGGATGCCCTGAAGGAAAACGGATTCAAGATCGACTCGGAGGAAAGGGTTCACCACGAGGGACTGAACATGTATGAAGAATTGTGCTGGATCAATAAGTTCATCAGCAATGGAACCTATCTGCCAAACTGGGGCGCCCGCTACTTTGCCGAGCTGGTGAATCCGATTCCACGCTTCTTCTGGCCCGGCAAGCCTTTAATTGGCATCGACTATGCCATCGCCCGCGGCCAGGCTGGCGGTGAAGCAAGCGATGCCGGAGTATATGCTACCATCTCCACCGGCATGATCGGCCAGGGTGTGGTGAATTTCGGCCGTGTGCTCGGACCGGCCTTTGCCGCATTGCTCATGAGCTTGTGGGTGGCTTGGCTGGCGCGCCTGGACCTTCAAATTCATGAACTGGGCCGTCTGCCACTGTATGCGCTGGGGATCATCCTGACCTTCAACCTCGGCCGCGACATCACCTTCATCACTCTTTACCCGTTTCTCTTCGGCACGATGGTGTTCTGGTGGCTCGGCCGCCGCCGGGCGCGCAGGTCACATCAATTCGGGACCAGGCCAGGGCGAACTCCCATGGTCGATTTGAATCACCCCAAGGGGCTTTCAGGGACAAAGACGCGCCGCCAACCAACGCGGGCGTTCCAGCCGACCGTCTTTCGTTCTAAGAGCAGGTCCGGAACCTTCATTTTGCGGCGGGTTGTTCCCCGCCGAAAAACCGCACCCTCACGGACGATACCGACATAATCATGCAGGCGTCTACGTCAAGTTGATGGCCTGAGGCATGCAGATATTCATGGAGAAATGACCGTCGAACTCAATCACGCGGCGGGCTCCGTAATGCCCGCGACTCCGTCCGCAACCAGCGCAAGGCCGCATGTGGCCGTGCTCTTTTACCGGATCGGGCCGTACCATCATGCCCGGCTCAAGGCCGCCGGCTCCCGGTTGCGCGTCACGGCCGTCGAATTCTCCAATGTGGACCCAACGTATGCTTGGGATCTGGTGGAAGGCGCCGAAGGCTTCAACCGGATGATGCTGTTTTCCGGGGTGTCGGTTGATGGGCAGGCCGCCAGAAACATTGCTCATCGTGTCGCAGAGGTTTTGGACCAATTGGATCCGCAAGTGGTGGCGATTCCCGGGTGGCACGACCGATGTTCCCTGGCGGCCTTGCAATTCTGCACGGCACGTGGCATTCCCGTCGTCGTGATGTCTGAATCCACCGCCTGGGATGACGAGCGCACGTGGTGGAAGGAAGCGCTCAAGCGACGAGTGGTCAATCTGGGCTCGGCGGGTCTGGTCGGCGGCCGCGTGCATGCAGATTATCTCTACCAGCTCGGCATGGCACGGGAACACATTTTTTTAGGTTACGACGCGGTGGACAATGCCCATTTTGCGACCGGGGCCGCAAAATGGCAGAGGCTGAAGGCTGAAGCCAGAAAGCAATATGGGTTGCCGGAGAGGTATTTCCTGGCCTCGGCGCGGTTTGTTGAAAAGAAGAACCTGGCGCGGCTGATTGAAGCCTATGCAACGTATCGGAAGCTGGCTCTCACGCCCCCAAAGTCCAATGCTCAACCCTCAACCACACCCTGGTCTCTGGTGCTGCTGGGCGATGGCCCGCTGCGATCAACTCTCAACTCTCAACTCTCAACTCTCAACCTGAACGGTCACGTGCTGCTCCCCGGCTTCAAGCAATATGACGAATTGCCGGTTTATTACGGTCTTGCGTCCGCCTTTGTCCATGCCAGCACCATCGAACAATGGGGCCTCGTTGTGAACGAAGCGATGGCATCTGGCTTGCCGGTGCTGGTCTCGAATCGCTGCGGCTGCGCGGCTGATTTGGTCCAGGAAGGCGTTAACGGGTTCACCTTCGAACCATTGGATGTGGAAAACCTCGCCCAACTCATGTTGAAACTCTCAACACTCAATACTCAACTTGCAGCCTTCGGTGCCGCCAGTCGCGAACTGATTTCCCACTGGGGTCCGGAACGCTTCGCGGAAGGTTTGAATCAGGCGGTGCAATGCGTCTTGCGCGTTGGCCCCCCAAAATCATCCACGGTTCAAAGGTTGATCCTGAAAGTGATCCTGCAAAGAAAGCGGGAGCGAGAAGTTTCCAACAACTAAGCCGCCTGGAAGCACTACGGACACGCTACCGTCAGTCCTGTGCTCCCGGCGTAAAGGCGATGATCCGCACGGCCAATCTTACCCTCTCCGTTTCCCGCAACGCCGGAGGCCTCTTTGAAAGCGTCCGACGGCTGGTCCAGTCTTTGATGCAGTCGGGGATGGACGTTCGGGTATTTGGCCTGCATGACAAATTCACGGTGGCGGATCTTCCCGCATGGGCGCCCGTCCCGGTAATGGCATTTAAACCCACCTGGCCTGAAACCTTCGGCTATTCGCCCCAGTTTCTTGAAGAACTGATCAACTTCGAACCCGATATCACCCACACCCACGGCATCTGGGTTTACACCAGCATTGCGACCAATCATTACTGCCGGAAAATGCGGGCCCCTTATCTCATCTCCGCCCACGGCATGCTGGATCACTGGGCGGTGCAAAACTCACGCTGGAAAAAGGCGGTCGCCCATTTTCTTTACGAGGGCGCTCATCTGCGCGGCGCGCATTGCCTCCGCGCCTTGTGCGACGCCGAAGCGCGCGCCATCCGGGACTTGGGACTGGCCAACGACATTGCGGTCATTCCCAATGGTATCGATATGCCGGAATTCAGCCCGGGCGGCGTCGAGCCAGGAACTCCTCCGTGGGACGGATTCGTAGAGCGGGGGCAAAAGGTTTTATTGTATCTGGGTCGAGTACACCCCAAGAAGGGGATCGTCAACCTGATCCGGGCCTGGGCGGCCGTCCACCAGTCAGAAGTCAGAAGCCAGAACTCAGGATGGATGCTGGCGATTGCCGGCTGGGACCAAGGCGGCCACGAGTATGAACTCAAGCGCCTCTGTGATGAACTCGAAGTTGCCTTTGCCGATATTCGGTCTCCGGCCGCCAGTCTCCGCCCTCCGCCCTCGGTTTTGTTCCTCGGCCCGCAGTTTGATGACGCCAAGACCCTCTGCTACCGCCATTGCGGCGCATTCGTCTTGCCTTCCTTCAGCGAGGGAGTTCCCATGACGGTGCTCGAAGCCTGGGTGCATTCCAAGCCGGTGTTGATGACCCCGCAATGCAATCTGCCCGAGGGGTTCGCCGCAGGCGCGGCTCTGAAAATGGATCCCAGCGTGGAGAGCATAACGAATGCGCTGAACAAGATGTTCCGCATGACAAATGTGGAACTGGCCATCATGGGCAGCCGGGGCCACGCGCTCGCCGCCGAACGCTTTGCCTGGCCCCGAATCGCGAAGCAAATGACAACGCTGTACGAATGGATCCTCGGGGGTGGTTCGCGGCCGGCCTGTGTGGTGGATTATTGAGTTGGCATGAGCGTTGGGTATTGAACGCAACCAAAAACGATTTCGGACCTGATCACAAAATGGCCGATATTTGACTTCCAGGATTTATGTTTAGACGAGAATTTTTCATCTTGTGCGCACTGGCCACTGCGATTTTTTTGATGGTAGCTGCCGCGGGATTCTGGATTGGTCATACCATAAGCACGGACGCCGGTAAAATCGCCGTGGACACCGTCCCCAGCCTGGTGGATGCCGGCAGCGCCATGACGCTGGCCCAGGATAACTGGCTGCGCGTGCAACTGCTGGCCAGCACAACCTCCGCCACAGAGCAGTCCGCCCTCATCGGGCAGATTGGGGCGAATTCCAACGAAGGATTGTGGCGAGATTACGGCCAGAGCATTTATGATCCCGAAGAGCGCCAGCAGTATCACACACTCCTGTCCGACCGCGGCAATTATCTGCAATTGCGTGAGGAATACTTTGCCCTGATCCGGAACGGTCAGAACGCAGCAGCCAGGGATTTTCTCCGGGACAAACTCGCCCCCGCGTATGAGCGCTATCGCGATGTTTCCAACCGCCTCTTTCAATATAATGCGACGGACGGCCTGATTCGGGCGGCACGGATCATCTGGATCTCGCGTCTGGCGCCGCCGGTGCTGGGAGCCTGCGCCATTGTCATTTTCGCTTTTGGCCTGATCGCGGGCATGCGCGGGGTATTGACCGGACTGAATCTGGCCTCACGGTTCCCCAAAAAATGAGGATCTAAAATCCGCGTTCCATTGCTTGACCGGGCCAATGGCGATCTTAACCCAGCCTTTCAGGCAAGACTCTTTTAACCCATCGATCACCTATTTATCATGCCGGTAGATCTTTCATCCTTTTCTTCGGCTCACTTTGATCGCGGCGCCAGCAAGGGCCGCGAACTCGCCTGGGTTCTCGTCAACTTGGTGCTATTTCGGCTTTGCCCGTTCAGCCTCTCGCCTCTCAAACGAATGGTTTTGCGCGCATTCGGCGCCCGAATTGGCCGCAACGTCACGATCAAGCCGCAGGTAAAAATCACTTTTCCGTGGAAGCTGACGGTGGGTGACCACGTCTGGTTGGGCGAGGAATGCTGGCTTTTGAATTTGGACCGGATCAACATCGGCAGCCATGTTTGCATCTCTCAGCGCGCTTTCCTGTGCACCGGCAATCATAACTACAAACTGCCGGCCTTCGATTTGATCACCAAACCGATCACGGTGGAAAATGGGGCCTGGCTTGGTGCCGGCTGTTGGGTGGGTCCGGGCGTTGTGGTGGGCGCTGAAAGTGTCCTCACCGCAGGTTCAGTGGCGACAAAGAACCTTGAAGCCAGCGGCATTTATGGAGGCAACCCCGCGGTTTTTTTGAGGTACCGGAGCGCTTCATTGGTAAAGACCTCCAAATTATAAACCCGAGGCAGCTTGAGGCCTTTTTCATGCCCGCACAAGAACATCCAATACCCGCCAACCCCGCCGCCAATGGGGGTGGCGCTGCCATCCCCTATTTTCTCACCGTGTTGAAGTGGGCCATCGTGGCATTCCCACTCGCTTATCTCTGGTTCCGGCTGATAAGCAATCTGATGTTGGAATGGACCACCAACCCTCAATATGGATATTGCCTCCTGGTTCCTTTCCTTTGCCTCGGCCTCCTTATTCGCCGTTGGCACGACATGCGGACCACGGGATTACAAACCACAGACCCCAGCCAGAACTCCGTAGTCGGTGGTCAGATTTCTAATTTCAGCTCTTCAGCGGTTCTGCTTTTGCTTTGCGCTCTCGCTTTCCTTTACTTGCCCACCCGTCTCGTCGAAGCCGCCACGCCGGAATGGCGGCCCATCCAGTGGTCACTGGGAATCATTGCCATCGGGTTGACCCTCTGTGTCATTTACGCGCACAAGGGTGGGCACTGGCTGAAACAGTTGGCGTTCCCCGTCTGCTTCTTTTTTGTGGCGATACCCTGGCCGACCCTTTTCGAAACGCCAATCATTCAAACCCTGACGCGGGTCAGTTCGGTCATCGTGGTTGAGGTAATCGGATGGCTGGGGGTGCCGGCGGTGGCCCACGGCAACGTCATCGAGGTGAGCACCGGCATGGTTGGCATTGATGAGGCCTGCAGCGGGATTCGCTCCTTTCAAACCAGCCTGATGATTTCCCTCTTCTTCGGTGAGTTTTATCGCCTGGGCTCCTGGCGCCGCTGGCTGCTGATCCCGATGGGTTTTGTCTTTTCGATGGCGTTCAATGTGTGCCGCATGTCTTTGTTGACGCTCGTCGCCGCGAGAAAAGGGGTCGCCGCCATTTCCGAGTACCATGATCCGGCAGGCATCACCATTGCGATCCTTTGCACGCTGGGACTTTGGGGACTGGCCTTCCTTCTCAAACGTTCCGAGCGTCCCATTTCCAGCGCAAATCCGGATGGGATCGGACCGAACAACGAAAAGTCAGAGAACCGAGATTTGAGCGGTGCCGTCAAGAGTCAGTCGTCTGCGGTCCATGATAGGGCGGCAAACTCCCCAGCCATCAGTCCGCAGTCATCCGCTCTCAACAACGTGAGCCTGTCCCTGCTGGCCTGGCTGGTCCTGGTCGAATCCGGCGTCCACGCCTGGTATCACTTTCGCGAATCGCACCTGCAACCCGGCCCGGAGTGGACGGTGAATTTTCCCCAGGACAACCCCACGTTGACGAAGCTGACCATTGATGACAAGACGCGTTATCTGCTGCGTTTTGACGAAGGCAAACAAGCCGCCTGGACCGAACCGGACGGGATCCGATGGCAGGGGTTCTACTTCCGCTGGCTCCCGGGCCGGGTGGCCGGATACCTCGCCAAAAGGCACACCCCGGAAATCTGTCTTACGGCCACGGGAATCAAACTCGTGTCCGGGCCGAATCTGGAGATGATGACTGTCCACGGCCTGGCGCTGCCCATCCGCTGCTACGTGTTCCAAACTGAAGCGGGCATTGTCCAGGTCTTCCATTGCCGCTGGGAAGCCGGCGCCGGAGAAGACGCTTATGTGACACACGAGTCCGCCCGGTATAATCTGGTACGCGCCATCTGGGCCGGCCGGGGCAACCATGGACAGCGGGTCTTGGAATTTGTCGCCATCGGCATCGACGACCCGGAGCAAGCGAAGCTGGCCCTCATCCGTCAGTTGGAGAAGTTAGTTGTGGTGGAGCCAACGCAAGGGACAATTGGAGGAAAATGAAACCCAAGAAGGTTTTTGTAAGTGGATGCTTTGACATGCTGCACAGCGGGCACATTCGCTTTCTGGAGAAGGCTGCGGAATATGGCGATGTATATGTTGCTCTAGGATCCGATCGCACGGTGCTGGAACTGAAGGGACGCGCGCCGGTGACCACCGAACGCGAACGCAAGTACATGCTCGAGGCGATCCGCTACGTAAAACAGTGTATCATCAGCCACGGTTCCGGGATCCTGGACTTTGTGGGGGAACTCAAGCAGATCAAACCCGACATTTTCATCGTCAATGAAGAAGGCAACACGCCAGCAAAGGCTGACCTGTGCCGCCAGCTGAAAATTCAGTATCTGGTCCTGAAGCGGGACCAAGGCGAAAACCTGCCGGTTCGATCGACGACAAGTCTGCGCACGGAATGCCGGATACCCTACCGGCTGGATCTGGCGGGCGGCTGGCTCGATCAACCCTTTGTCTCCCGGCATGGGGCCGGCTCCGTGTTGACCATCTGCCTCGAGCCCATCATGGAATTCAACGAAAGAAGCGGGATGGCCTCCAGCACACGCCGACGGGCCATTGAACTGTGGCAGACGAACATCCCCACCGGAGACCGGCAAAAGCTGGCGCGGGTTCTGTTCTCTTACGAAAATCCGCCAGGAACAAGAGAGTTCTCCGGCTCCCAAGACGCCATTGGGATTGTGTTCCCGGGGCTGAACCGGCTGGATTATAACGGCGATTTCTGGCCGCATCGCATCTCTTCGATCAACGACGAGGCAACGCTCCGATGGTTGGAGGCGCATTTGCACATGGTTCCGCTGGGTCCGCGCAAACCCAATTTTGCCGTTTACAGGGGGCGGCGCATCACCCCTGACCGCGTCCAAGCGCTGGCGCGAGCTGCAGATGGCTGTTGGAAGGCCATAAAGGCGCTCGACCTGGCGGAATTTGGCCGCTGCTTCAAAAGCTCCTTCGAGGCGCAAATCAGCCTTTTTCCTGCCATGATCAATCAGGAAGTGCGGGCAACGATTTCGCGCTTCGATCGTGTCGCGTTGGGGTGGAAGTTGTCCGGGGCCGGCGGAGGCGGTTATCTGGTGTTGGTAAGTCAGGAATCCATTCCCGGCACCGTCCAGCTAAAGATTCGCCGAGGCACCGAGTAAACACACCCGGCAGGCGCGAGCAAGGCCACCCGGCGCATGAGAATTCTCCTTCTTAATCAAACCTTCCACCCGGACGTCGTGGCCACCAGCCAGTATCTAAGTGAGTTGGCGGTGACGCTGGCCGAACGCGGCCATCAGGTCACGGTCATCTCGGGACGCCGCGCTTATGACAACCCGGAGAGGATTTTTCCGAAATCTGAGACATGGCGCGGAATTCAAATCATCCGCCTTGGCTCCCTGGGACTGGGCAAGGGCGCGAAATGGAAACGGGCCTTTGATTTCGCCAGTTTCATGGCGCTTTGTTGTCTGCGCCTCTTGTTGTTGCCGCGCCAGGATGCAGTGCTGGCGCTGACGTCACCGCCGCTCATTTCATCTCTTGGCGCCCTGTTCTGCAAAGTGCGCAGCAGCCATTTCTTCTACTGGGTGATGGATTTTAATCCGGACGAAGCAATTGCCGCCGGCTGGCTTCGCAAGGACTCCCTCATGGCTAAAATGCTTGATACCATTTCACGATTCAGCTTGAGAGAGGCCAAAGGAATCATTGCTCTCGACCGATTCATGCGAGATCGGATTGTCGCGAAAGGGATCTCGGAAGCGAAAATTGTTGTCATGCCGCCCTGGTCCCAGGACTGCGATGTCCGTTTTGACGCAGCCGGGAGGGCCCGTTTTCGCAAACTCCATGGCTTGGAGAACAAATTCGTGGTCATGTACTCCGGCAACCACAGCCCATGCCATCCGCTGGACACCGTGCTCATGGCCGCCGAATCGCTGCGGGGAAACCAGGATATCGCCTTTCTTTTTGTCGGCGGCGGCAGCCAGTTCGGCCAGGTAAAACGGTTCGCCCACGAACGGTCGCTTTCGAACATAATTTGCCTGCCCTATCAGCCCATGAAGGAGCTTTCCGGTTCACTCTCGGCGGCTGATCTGCACCTGGTCGTCATGGGCGACCCTTTTGTTGGGCTCGTCCACCCTTGTAAAGTTTACAATATCCTGCGGGTAGGCTCGCCCATGCTCTACATCGGGCCGCAACCAAGCCATGTTTCGGAGGTGTTTGACGCCCTCAACGGCGAACTGCCTTGCGGCTCGGCCAGGCACGGCGAAGTGGACCGTGTGGTTGACTATATCGGGAAATTAAAAAGCAAGATGGTCCATCCGGAAGGCGGGCGGAGTGCACCACCGGCGCCACAATTTTCCAGGGAAATCTTGTTGCCCAAGCTGGTGGCCACACTGGAATCGACTCCAGCTTCATGAAATCATTTAATCACTCGTCCCATGTTCGGCGATTATGACAAGTTCCTGGCCGCGTTTTTTACGGCCTTGGTCGTTACCTACCTGCTGACCCCCTGGATTCGGGAACTGGCCCGCCGGTACGGCGTCGTTGACCTGCCAAGTGAACGGCGGCCGCATAAGCATCCGACGGCCCGCGGCGGAGGTTTCGCGGTGTTTCTCGGAGTCAACGCGGCGTGCCTGATGGCGCTGGCCTTTCCACCGGGCACACGCGCGGGCGGATTTGACTTGCATTGGTGGGCCGGTTTTGCGCCGGCATCCCTGGTATTGCTGATTGTTGGATTGGTGGATGACATCCGCGGATTGAAGCCCTGGATGAAGTTGTTGGGCCAGGCCACTGCCGCGGTTCTCATCTGCCATTCGGGAACGCGCTTCGGCAAGCTGTTCGGAATCGAGCTGCCACCGCTGCTTGATGCGTTCCTGGTCGTGATGTGGATAGTCGCCGTGATCAACGCCTTCAACCTGATTGATGGATTGGACGGGCTGGCCTCGGGTCTGGCCATCATCTCCGCAACGGGTTTGTGCGGCATTTTGGTGCTCGGAGACATGCCCGGCGCCGTCCTGGTCCTGGTCGCTCTGGCGGGGGCGTGCCTCGCCTTCCTGCGCTACAACTTTCATCCGGCCACCATTTTCCTGGGCGATACCGGCAGCATGTTCATTGGCTTGGTGCTGGGGGTGGTGTCGCTGCAAACCTTCACCAAGAACACCTTCTTCCTTTCGGTGGCCATTCCCATGCTGGTGCTGGGAGTCCCCATTTACGACACCCTGCTCGCGATCTGGCGGCGATCCGTGCGACGCGTGCTCGGCACCCAGGAATCCGGCCGCAAGGAGCAAGGCGCCGGCATCATGCAGGCGGATATGGAACATCTGCATCATCGGCTGCTCAAAAGCGGTTTGAGCACGCGCCGGGTGGCCACCATCCTTTGCATCATGAACGGCGGGTTCGTGGGGTTCGGCTTGTTGATGGCGACGTTCCAATCTCATGCCTATGGCATTTTTCTGCTGGCCCTGCTGGCGGCCGTTTATCTGCTGCTGCGCCACATGGCGGTCATCGAGCTGCGCGACACCGGCAAAATGCTCTTGACCGGCCTCCGCCGTCCGACCCATTCCCAACTCAAGGCGCTCGCCTACCCGGTGTGGGACATGGTATGCCTGTCCGGCGCGCTCGCCATCGCCATGTGGATGTTCGAACCGCCAAAAGTTTCCTTCTGGCATGACTGGTTCGTTGATTTGCCGGTTTGGGTGACCCCCACCTTCTCCCTGCTCGCTTTGTCCCGCACGTACGTGACCGTCTGGACCCGCGCACGGGTGCTCGACGTGCTGCTGCTGCTCTTCACTCTCGTCACCGGACTTCTACTGAGCTTGGGGGTTGCGCTGCTGATCGATCCCTACAATGCCTCCATCTGGCTGTTTCGGACGCTCGTGATCGGCGCCATCGGTCATGGCGGCATCGTCAGCGCCCGGGTGTTCTACCGATGCGTGGAGGAAACTGTCCTGTTTCTGAAGTCCGGCGCTGATCCGAACGTTGAGCGGGTATTGCTCTACGGAGCAGGCGAACGTTGCCAGCTCTTTCTTCGGCTCAGGGGCATCAATGATTCCTTGCGCCTTGACGACCGGGCCGTGGTCGGATTGATCGACGATGAGCCGACCCTGCACTTCAACTGGGTCTACGGGCACCGGGTGCTGGGAGGCTTGCGCGACCTCCCGCAGCTCATTCCCCGCCATCACATCACGGGCATCGTCATTACCGCGAACCTGAAGCCGGAGGCGCGAGACGCGGTGCGGAAGCTCGCGATGCAACATCGCCTGCATTTGAGCGAATGGTGCCTGGAAAGCCGCGATCTGGGCTTGCCCGAAAATTGAAAGTTAGTACCCTTGAATGAGCCCTTGGGCGGCATTTCAAACGGTCAGCATCTAAATAAAAATGCGAAAGACATTCATAATCATTTTGATTGGCATTGCGGTTTTATTGGCCGGCTATGTGGGTTACCGCAGCTACAACGTTTGGCGGTGCAACCACTTGATGAACCTGGCCCATCAATTTCTTGCCAAGGAAGACGGACGCAACGCCATGCTTTGCGCCCAACGAGTGCTCCGCATCGACCCGCAGAACGTGGCCGCCACCCGGGTGATGGCTCAGCTGGCGTCTCTGGCCAACTCACCCATCGCCCTGATGTATTGGTCCCGCGTAGTGGAACTTAATCCTCACTCGCTTGATGACCGGCTGGGCCTGGCGGATACAGCAATGAAATTGCGCGATTATGCCGCCGCGACCAATGCTCTGGGCGGCGTTGACCCGGCCAGCCGGAACACGGTCGCCTATCACCGTGCCGCCGGCGTCGTCACCTACGCGATCGGCGACGTCGCGAAATCCCAGGCGGAGTTTCTTGAAGCGACCAAGTTGGACCCTCAGAATTTAAGCCTGCAGTTATACCTGGCAATGGTCCGGCTCCACGACACCAATCAGTCCGGGCCGAGCCTGGCACGGGACACCCTCAGACAATTGAGCGTTTCGGCCACCAACCCGGCAATCCGCTGTCAGGCGTTGCGTGTGCTGGTGGATGACGCGCTGCGCCGCCGGCGATCCGATGAAGCGTTGTCGTATTCCAAGCAATTGTCCGCGGACACCAACAACATCTTTCGTGACCGGCTCCTGCGGCTCGAAGTCCTGAAAAAAACCGCCAGCGCCGACCTTCAGCCGGAATTGGCGTCCTTTCAACGCGAGGCGGGCACCAACCTGGTCAAGGTCTTTGATTTGGTTCAATGGCAGTTGGACGAGGGTTCGCCGCAGGAGGGACTGGCGTGGGTTCGGACCTTGCCCCCGGCCACGCAGACCAACCTGGCGTTGGAATACCAGGTTGCCGAGTGTTACGACAAATTACGGGATTGGCGCGGGCTTCAATCGGCCATCGCCCCGCAGAATTGGGGCGAATACGATTTTGCCCGTCACGCGTATCTGAGCCGGGCCCTGCGCGGCCAGGGCCTGGGTGATTCCGCAAAGGCGGAGTGGGAGCTGGCCTTGAAAGGCGCCAACGCGCAGTACGAAAACACGACCAAGATAAACCTGAGCAAGTTGCTGTATCTGGCCGGGCAATGGAATTGGCAAAGCGAAGGCGAAGAAATCCTCTGGGTTATTGTGAACCGATATCCGGGCGATCGACAGGCAGTCCGGCAACTCACCCAAGCGCTCTTTGTGAGCGGCCGGACCCGGTCCCTAATGCAACTTTTCAGCCAGGAGAGCAAAAGAGCTCCCTCCGATGCCGAGATAAAGAACAATCTGGCGATGACCGCCTTGCTGCTGGACGCACAGGAGCTCAAACCTTACGATCTCGCGCACCAGGCTTATCAACAGTATCCCACCAACGCGACTTATGCGTCGACCTACGCGTTTTCCCTCTACCTGCAGGGAAAGAACGCCGACGCGCTCAAAATCATGACGTCCCTTAAAACTCAGGATCTGCAGAGCACCGCCATTGCGGGCTATTACGGCCTGATTTTGAAGGCAACCGGCGACCGCGAGAAGGCGCGCATTTACCTGGATTGGGCGTGCAAGGGCCGGTTGCTGCCGGAAGAACGGAAGCTCTTTGACCGGGCAAGGGCCGGGCTGTAGGTAACGACCATTCACGGAGTCTGCAGGCCGACGGAAGTCGGCCTTTTTTGTGTCTATTTCAGAATCCGCAGCCGGCGCGGTTTCGCCGTAAGCGTCACGCGTAGCACCTCTGGCTAAAGTTCTCATAAATATCGTAACTATGAGAGCTATGACAACTACGAGTGATCCCGATCCATCTTCTGCGGTTG
>Ga0335071_10000895_pt1 | contig 32126 bp, 30 predicted proteins | sample Lox_Sample_15_FD_206724 | JGI IMG/M metagenome (GOLD analysis project Ga0335071, IMG submission 206724) | Soil microbial communities from Loxahatchee National Wildlife Refuge, Florida, United States - Lox_Sample_1.5 | ecosystem: Environmental > Terrestrial > Soil > Wetlands | place: USA...
ATCAGCGCCATCAGCGCGCCGACGCCGGCGGGCTCCAGCGCCTCGATCACGATCTGGTATTTTGACGAGCCGGGATAGGTCGTCAGCTTGCCGGTGGCGATGACCTCGAGGCCCTCCTGCGGCTTGAAGCGCATCCGCACGTGGACGAACTTCCAGACCACCGCCTCGATCTTCGCGCTCTCGTCCTTCAGCGCGAAATAGCAATGGCCGGAGGAATGCGGGCCGCGGAAGCCGGAGATCTCCCCGCGCACGCGCACATGGCCATAGGCATCCTCCACCGTCCGCTTCAGCGCGGAGGAGAGTTCCGAGACGGTGTACTCAGGCGCGTTCAGCAGGTTCGGCGCAGCAGTCATTGATTCGCTTCCAGGACGAAAATCCAAACTAGGGATTCTTCATCCCTTTCGCCATTTGTTCCCTTGCTTATGCACATACTCTGTAATACAGAGTTCTCTTACTCTATGTAACAGAGTTCTCTGTTTGGAGCGATTCCGGAGAAAAAATCATGCTGCGATGGATGGTCTGGTTTCCGCTGAAACTCACGCAATGGACCCTCTGCCTCGTTGGGGCGGTCGCGCTGCTCATCGCCGTGATGGTCGCAACGCCCGTTAGCCAGCCGCCGGAACTCGTCTCGATCTCCAAGACGGCGCGGGCCGTCGATCGCAGCACCATGCCAGGGCTGGCGCGGTTCCACGCCCGCGACGGCACCGAACTGGCCTATCGGCACTATCCGGCCCGCGGCCAGGCGATCGGCCAGATCGCCATCGTGGTGCACGGCTCATCCGGGTCCAGCGTCGCGATCCACGCGCTGTCCGATGCGATCGCCGCACGCGGCGTCGACATTTATGCGCCAGACATCCGCGGCCATGGCGGGTCGGGTACCCGTGGCGATGTCGCCTATCTCGGCCAGCTCGAGGACGACATGGCCGACTTCGTGGCCGAGATCCGCAAGACCAACCCGACCGCGCCGATCACGTTGCTCGGCCATTCCGCCGGCGGCGGCTTTGCGCTCCGCATCGCCGGCTCGCCGATCCAGAACCTGTTCGTCCGCACCGTCCTGCTCGCGCCTTATCTCGGGCATGACGCCCCGACCAACCGGCCGGATTCGGGCGGCTGGGCCAGCGCGGACTTGCCCCGCTTCTTCGGTCTCGCGATCCTTCACCGCCTCGGGGTCGATTGCTGCCAATCGCTGCCGACGCTTGCTTTCGCGGTGCCGGCCAATTCCAGCGCGATCCTCAATCCCACCTATTCCTATCGGCTAATGCGGAACTTCGCCACATCAGACTATCGGCGGGATCTCGAAGCCGCCACCCGGCCGGTCGCCATGTTTGCCGGCGCTGACGATGAGCTGATGATCGCCCAAAACTACCGAGAGGCGGTCGGCGAGCATGTGCCGGTGCACCTGATCGATGGCGTCAACCACATGGCGATCGTCAGCGATCCCAGGGCCGTCGCGGCCATCGCGGATGACGTCGTGGCGCACGGACAGGCGGGGAGCTGAGCCATGATGACGAATCTCACCTTCATCGGGACCGTTCACATGGCGCTGGCGGTGCTCTGCATCATGGTCGGCGCGATCCAGCTCGTGCGGCCGAAACACGGTGCTGTCCATCGCGCCCGCGGCTATGCCTTCGTGTACGGGATGGTGGTGGTGGACGGGACGGCGATGCTGCTTTACCGCTTCACCGGGAGCTTCAATGCCTTTCATGTCGGTGCGATCGTGAACCTGGCTGCCATCATCGCCGCGATGGTCCCGATGCTGATGAGTCCTCGGCCGCCCAACTGGAAGCAGTGGCATTACCGCTCCATGAGCTGGGGCTTTGTCGGCCTGATGGCCGCGGCCGTCACGGAAACGATCGTGCGCAGCGTGGCTCTGTCGCACGGCCAGGCATGGGCGGTCGCTGGCGCCGCAGCCGGAAGCGTGACCCCGATCGGCGGTTACCTGATCCGCCGCCATCAGCCGCCCCCGACGGCGCGATTGGCCACAGCAAAGACCACGATCCAGCCCGAAGGCGCAACATGAAGCTCGACAGTGCAGAGGCGCGCAAGGCGCTCGCCGACATCGACGATGTCGTTCACCGCGTGCGGCAGTCGCGAATCTACGATCTGGCCAGCCGGATCATGATCATGTGGGGTGTTTTGGTCTTCGCCGGCAATCTCGTGACCTGGCTGTCGCCGCGCAACAGTGCCACGATCTGGATTGCGGTGAACACGCTGGGCGTGGTCGGCACGGTCGCGCTGTCGATTCTCGACATGCGTCGCACCGGGATGCCCTCGTTCGATCTGCGGGTTGTCGCCGCGTTCGTGCTGTACTTTGCATTCGGGCTGCTTTGCAGCGTCGTGCTCGGCCATTTCGGATGGCGCGAGATGGCGACCTTCTGGCCGGTCTATGCCATGCTGTTCTATGTGCTTGCGGGGCTGTGGTTCGGGCGCGCCTTCGTCATCATCGGTCTTGCGATCACCGTGCTCACGTTGATCGGCTATTTCTTCGTCTTCGGCATGGCCTTCGTGTTGTGGATGGCGGTGGTCAATGGCGGCGGGCTGATCGTCGGCGGTCTCGCGATGCGCCGGGATTGAAACGATGGCCGAACTCGACGATGTCATCCATCAGCCATTGCGGCTGCGGATCATGGCCGCGCTGAACGCGCTGCCGTCCGGCAGCGGGCTCGAATTTGCCCGGCTGAAGAAGCTGACCGGCGCGACCGACGGCAATCTCGGCGCCCATATCGAGACGCTGTCGCGGGCCGGCTACGTCGCGGTCGACAAGGCCTTTGTCGGCAAGAAGCCGCAGACCACGGTGACCGCTACCGCGGAGGGCCGCGGCGCCTTCGCCCGCCATGTCGCGACCCTGCAGGAGATCATCGCAGGTGCCGGGCGGGAGAGCTGACAAATGGTGTCATTCCGGGCGGCGCGCTTTGTGCGCCGATCTCGCGCTTGGGTGCACTGATCCCGAACGACTTCGGGATTCCGGTTTCGCCGCCTTGGGTGGCGCCCCGGAATGACAGCGTGTGGATAGCTTTTCCTTGCGGAGGAAGGCAGATTCGTGCTTCCCGGGATGATCTTCCGCTGTCTTTGGCAATACCTCATGCACATCCTTCTGCTCGGTTCCGGCGGCCGCGAACACGCTCTGGCCTGGAAGATCGCCGCCTCGCCGCTGGTGACGAAGCTCTTGATTGCGCCCGGCAATGCCGGCATGGCGCGCGAGGGCGAATGCGTGACGCTGGATATTGCCGACCACGCCGCCGTGATCGATTTCTGCAAGGCCAATGCGGTTGACCTCGTCGTGGTCGGGCCGGAGACGCCGCTGGTGGCCGGCCTCGTCGATGATCTCGCCTCCGCCGGGATCAAGGCGTTCGGGCCGAGCCGGCTGGCCGCGCAACTCGAAGGCTCAAAAGGCTTTACCAAGGATTTTTGCGCGGAGTTCGCCATTCCGACAGGCGCCTATCGGCGCTTCAGCAATGCTGGCGACGCGCTCGCCTATGTGCGGGCGCAGGGTGCGCCGATCGTGATCAAGGCCGACGGGCTCGCTGCCGGCAAGGGCGTGGTGGTCGCGAACACGATGCGCGAGGCCGAAGACGCCATCGCGATGATGTTCGAGGGCGCGTTCGGCGCGGCCGGCGCCGAGGTCGTGATCGAGGAATTTCTGGCCGGCCGCGAGGTCTCGTTCTTCGCGCTGTGCGACGGCGAGACCGCGCTGCCGCTGGCCTCCGCCCAGGACCACAAGCGCGCCTTCGACCACGACCAGGGACCGAACACCGGCGGCATGGGGGCCTATTCGCCGACGCCCTTGGTCACGCCAGAGGTGCATGACCGGATCATGAGCCGGATCATCCTGCCCACCGTCGCCGGCATGAAGGCGCGCGGCACGCCGTTTCGCGGCGTCCTCTATGCCGGCGTGATGCTGACGGAAGCCGGCCCAAAACTGTTCGAGTACAATGTCCGCTTCGGCGATCCGGAATGCCAGGTGCTGATGATGCGGATGATGTCGGACATCATTCCCGCGCTGCTTGCCGCCTGCGACGGGCAGTTGAAGAATTTTGATCTGCGCTGGTATCCGGACCCTGCGCTGACCGTGGTGATGGCGACGAAGGGTTATCCCGGCGACTACGCAAAGGGCTCGGTCATCGCGGCGCTCGACGAGGCGGCCAAGGTCGAGGGTGTCGAGATCTTTCACGCCGGCACGGTCGAGAAGGGCGGACAGATTTTTGCCAATGGCGGACGCGTGCTCAACGTCTGCGCGTCGGCCAAGACGGTCAGGGAAGCGCAGGCGCGGGCCTATCAGGCGATCGACCGCATCCAGTGGCCCGAGGGATTTTGCCGCCGCGACATCGCCTGGCAGGCGGTGGAGATGGAGAAGGCGGGGAGCTAATTCGGTCACTTTGAACGACGCGCCCGAGTTGCACGTCATTGCGAGGCGCGCAAGCGCCGAAACAATCCAGCCTTCCCGCGGGAGAGATTTTTGGATTGCTTCGCTTCGCTCGCAATGACGACTACAGCAAATCGCCACCGGCCGCCGACGCCGTGGTGCCGTGCTCGCGAAACGCCTTGATGACATTGCGGCCGACCCGCCAGCGATGCACCTCGTCGGGCCCGTCGACCAGCCGCTGCGAGCGCACCTGGGTGTACCATTGCGCCAGCGGCGTATCCTGGCTGAAGCCGAGCGCGCCGTGCAGCTGGATCGCCGTGTCGATCACATGGTGCACCATGTGCGCCAGATAGACCTTTGCGATCGAATTTTCCTGGCGCAGGTCGAGGCCCTTTTCCGCCTTGTAGGCGATGTGCAGCAGCATCAAGCGGCCGATATAGAGTTGGCTGGCGCATTCGGCGAGCATGAACTGCACCGCCTGGCGGTCGGCGAGCGGCTGGCCGAAGGTCGACCGTTTTGTGATATGGGCCACCGCCATGTCGAGCGAGCGCTGTGCCTTGGCGATGTTGTGCATGCCGTGGCGCAGGCGGCCATAGGCGAGACGGTGCTGGCCCATCGCAAAACCGTTGCCCTCGCCGCCGAGCAGGTTGTCGGCGGGCACGAGGAGATCCTTGATCTCGATCTCGGAGTGGCCGCCGGCGATCTTGTCGTAATGCGGGCCCTCGATCGCCATGTTCTTGATGTTGCGCTTGATGCGATAGCCGGGATTCGGCAGCTCGACGATGAAGGTCGAGTAGCGCTTGTGGCGCGGTGCGTCCGGATCGGTTTTTGCCATCACCAGTGCCATGTCGGCAACGCTCGCCGACGACGAGAACCATTTTTCGCCGTTGAGGACGTAGTTCTCGTTGCCATCCTTCACGGCCGTGGTCTGCATGCCCGTTGCGTCGGCGCCGGCCGCCTTCTCGGTCATCGAGAAGCATATGCGCTTCTCGCCATTGAGCAGCGGTTTCAAAAATTTCTCCTTCTGATGCTCGGTGCCATGAGCCAGAATGGTCATGATCGAGGCGTCGTCGGGGCCTTGCGTGTTCATCGACAGCGCGCCCAGCATGCTTTCGCCGAGTTCCATCTGCACCAGCGCATTGGCCAGCGGGCCGAGTCCCATGCCGCCATACTCTTTCGGGACAAATGGATTCCACAGCCCTTGCGTGCGGGCCTTGGCGCGCAGTTTTCCGAGCACCTCGTCGAACGGCTTTGAATCGAGTTCCTTCTCGGCGGGGATGCACTCGTCATGCACCCATTTGCGCACTTTTTCGCGGATCGCCTTGGCCGCGGCGGGAATTTCGAAATCGATCGACATGGCGTTTCCTCTGGCGTTTGATGCTTCTTGATGGCCTGCGTTGAGGAATGGCATAACGCCGCATCGTCATAGCGGCAACGACAAACAAAGTTTGAAGCAGGGAGTGGGCGCCATGTCCGATCTCGCCGATCTTTTTCCCGGCTACGATGCCAAGTGGATCGACACCTCGGCGGGCCGCATTTTTGCGCGGGTCGGCGGCAAGGGGCCGCCGCTGCTCTTGCTGCACGGTTTTTCCGAGACGCATGTGATGTGGCACCGCGTCGCGCCAAAACTCGCCGACCGTTTCACGCTGATCATTGCCGATCTGCCGGGCTATGGCTGGTCGGACATGCCGGAGAGTGATGCGGATCATACGCCCTACACCAAGCGCGCGATGGCACGGACAGTCATCGAGGCGATGGAGCAGCTCGGCTACGTCCACTTCGCGCTGGCCGGCCATGACCGCGGCGGCCGCGTGTCCTACCGCCTTGCGCTCGATCATCCCGGCCGGCTGTCGCGGCTTGCGGTGCTCGATATCCTGCCGACCTATAATTACTGGGAGAGCATGAACCGGCTCTATGCGCTAAAGATCTATCACTGGACGTTTCTGGCGCAGCCTTATCCGCTGCCGGAGACGCTGATCGGCAGCAATTCCGACTTCTTCCTCAAATTCAAGATGGCGAGCCAGACCAAGAGCAGGACGCTCGATGCGATCGATCCGCGTGCGCTCGAGCATTACCTCGCGCCGTTCCGCGATCCGTCGCGGCTGCATGCGATGTGCGAGGATTATCGCGCCGGCGCCTATGCCGATTACGAGATCGACAAGGCGGATGTCGATGCGGGAAACAAGATCACGATTCCGATGCTGGCGCTGTGGGGCGACGCGGGTATCGCGAGGGCGGCGGCAACGCCGCTCGACACCTGGAAGCTGTGGGCGACCAAGGTGTCCGGCTCGCCCGTCGATTCCGGGCATTTTCTGACGGAGGAGAATCCGGACGCGACGGCGAAACTGCTGCGCGAGTTTTTCCTGCAGGGGTGAGCAAAGCGCAGCCTCGAACTACACTCGTCATACCCCGCGCAAGCGGGGTATCCAGTACGCTGCGGCCTGTCGGCTCAAGCACAACCGTCTCTGGAATACTGGATCGTCCGCTTTCGCGGACGATGACAGCGAGTGTATGCACTGGCCCCATAGCCTGGGACGACAGCGGAACATTGAAGCTACCGCCTCGCCCGAAAAAAATCCCGTAGCAGCGTCGCGGCTTCGCTCTCGCCGACCGCCGAATAGATTTCCGGCACGTGATGGCAGGTCGGCTGGCTGAAGAACCGCACCCCAGACTCGACCGCGCCGCCCTTGGGGTCGGCGGCGCCGTAATAGAGCCGCCGCAGCCGGGCGAACGAGATGGCGCCGGCGCACATTGTGCAGGGCTCCAGCGTGACATAGAGGTCGCAGTCGACAAGCCGCTCGGTGCCGATGGCTTCGGCGGCCTGGCGGATCGCCAGCATCTCGGCATGGGCGGTCGGATCGCGGTCGGTCAGGGTCCGGTTGGCGGCGGTCGCGATGACCTTGTAATCCCGCACGATGACGCATCCGATCGGAACTTCGCCGGCTTTACCGGCATTTTTCGCCGTTTTCAGCGCCAAATCCATGAAAGAAGGGGCCTTCATGCCTCGTATCATCGGAAGAAACCTGCTACTGGATCGGCCTTCAGCACCCGTGGACACCGGTTTTGCGTGACAATGCGGCTCGATGAACGGGCGCGCAAGAACGCGATGTGATCCACCCCAGGCGAGACCTCTCATGCCCCGCGACAATGACAATGACAACGCTTCCTCGCGCGGCCGGCGTGGCGGTCCATCGGGCGGCAAAGGCCGCTCCGGCGTCAAACGAGGCCCCGAGAAGAAGTTCGCCAAGCGGGGTTTTGGGGCCAGGGACGGGGCCAAGGATTTTGCTGGCAAGCGCGACGGCGAGCGGCGCCCTTATGCCGAAAAATCCGACGGCGCCCGATCCTACGGCAAGAAGTCCTATTCCGGCGCGGGCAAATCCTATGGTGGCGATCGCGAAGGGCGTCCGCCGCGCCGCGATGGGGACGCGCCGCGGCCCCGGGGCGATCGCCCATTCGCCGACCGCCCGTCTCGCTTCAACCGGGATGATCGTCCGCCGCGGCGCGAGGGTGGCGAACGGCGTTCGTTTGCCCCGCGCGAGGAGCGCGGTGGCGACAAGCGGCCTTACACCCCGCGCGGGGAACGCGGTGAGGCCCGCTCTGCCGGGCGTTTCGCGGAAAAGAAGTTCGGCGACAGGAAGTCCGATGTGTCGCGTGAGCGCGGCGAACGCTATCGGGATCGCGGCGACGCAAAACCATGGCAGAACCGCGAGGAAGGCCCGCGCGAAAACCGTGGCGGCGATCGCCCGCGCTTTTCGCGGTCGCGTGACGATCGGAGGAGCGACGACCGGCCAAAGTTCGGCAAACCGCGTTTTGACAAACCGCGCGAGCGCAGCGGCGAGGGTGGCGAGCGCCCGCGTTTTTCCCGCAGCCGCGAGGAAGGCAGCCGCGAGGAGCGTCCGAAATTCGACCGACCCCGCCGCCCGCGCGACGATCATGCACATGGCGATCGTCCGCGTCCGCGCGGCGAGGGACGTTCCGATTGGCAGGAGCATCCACGCAGCGACAAGCGGTCCGGCGATCGGTTCTCCGACCGGCCGCGCCGCGACAATGAGGATGACAGCCGGGTCTTTACCAAGCGTCCGGCCTTTGGCGGTCGTGGCGCCTATCGCGAGCGCAAGGGCGAGTTCGACAGGCGCGCCGCGCGCGACGAGACGAGCCCAAAGCCGAAGAAGAGCGGCGAGCGTATCGCAAAAGTGCTGGCGCGCGCAGGCCTCGCCTCACGCCGCGATGCGGAGGAAATGGTCGTGCAGGGCCGCGTCACGGTGAACGGCCGCGTGATCAATTCGCCGGCGCTCGATGTGACGGCAAATGACGTCGTCGCGGTCGACGGCGCGCCGCTGCCGGCGCGCGAGCGGACGCGGCTGTTTATGTATCACAAGCCGCGCGGGTTGATGACGACGCATGCCGATCCCGAGGGGCGGCCGACCGTGTTCGACAATCTGCCGGAGGGGCTGCCGCGGCTGATCAGCATCGGCCGGCTCGATTTCAACACCGAGGGCCTGCTGCTGCTCACCAATGATGGCGGGCTTGCGCGCGAGCTGGAGCTGCCGGAGACCGGCTGGCTCAGGCGCTACCGGGTGCGTGCGCATGGCGAGGTCACCCAGGCCCAGCTCGACGCGCTGAAGGACGGGATCGAGGTCGACGGCGTGAAGTATGGATCGATTGACGCGACCCTGGAACGAGACCAGGGGGCCAATGTCTGGCTGGTGTTCGCGATCCGCGAAGGCAAGAACCGCGAGGTGCGCAACGTGCTGGCGCATCTCGGGCTCGAGGTGAACCGGCTGATCCGCGTCTCCTACGGGCCGTTTCAGCTCGGCGAGCTCGCGGAAGGCGCGGTCGAAGAGGTCAAGACGCGGGTGCTGCGCGAGCAGCTCGGCGACAAGGTAATCGCGCGGTCGGGTGCGGATTTCGCCTTGCCGGAACAGCGCGACCGCGAGCGCAGCGAGAGCGAGGCGCCGCGCGGCAAGAAGCCGTTCAGGCCGGCAGGCAAGAGCGCGCTGGTCGCCGATCGCAAGGGCCGCCGGGTGCTGGTGCAGCGGACCGGCAGCGAGGAGGCGCGCGCGCGCAACGAGTCCGAAGCGAACGGCTATGGCCCGCCGCGGCGCCCCAAGCGCGGCTATCACGGCAAGCGCGATCTCAAGCCGCGGGACGAGTAGGGGGCGTCGATGCGACTTATCAGCCGTCTCTCCACACGACCGGAGAGCTCCCCTCCCCCTTGCGGGGAGGGGTTGGGGGTGGGGGTGCCAGGCACGAAGATCTATCGTGGGGTACCCCCCTCCCTGCCCCTCCCCCGCAAGGGGGGAGGGAACGGAGAGACTGCGCAAGGGGGAGGGGAGCACACCTTCCGCCTGGTGATATCTGCTGCGCAACCGACGGCAGCGTAGCCGTGCGCATCGTCGGCGGACGATTGCGAGGGCGCACGCTCGCTTCACCCGCATCGCGCGACATTCGTCCGACCGCGGACCGCTTGCGCGAGTCCGTCTTCAACATCCTGACGCATGCCTATGGCGATCCGATCGGCGGCGCACGCGTGCTCGACCTGTTTGCCGGCACCGGTGCGCTCGGCATCGAGGCGATCTCGCGCGGCGCTGCCTTCGCGCTGTTCGTCGACAATGGCGCGGAAGCGCGCGCGCTGCTCCGCAATAATGTCGAGGCGCTTGCGCTCGGCGGCGTGACAAAAGTGTTTCGCCGCGATGCCACCAATCTCGGGCCGGCGCATCCGGTCGAACCGTTCTCGCTTGTCTTCCTCGATCCGCCCTATGGCAAGGGCCTGGCTGAAAAGGCGCTCGTCTCGTTGCGCGAGGGCGGCTGGCTCACGCCGGGGGCACTGGTCGTCGTTGAGGAAGCGACGGCCGCCACGTTCAAAGCGCCGGAAGGTTTTGAGGAACTGGAGCGCCGCGCCTATGACGACACGGAGTTCGTGTTCTTGCGGAGGCCGTAGGATGGGCAAAGGCGCGTAGCGCCGTGCCCACCAACCCTCCGTAGCCGCTGGCGACGATGGTGGGCACGCTTCGCTTTGCCCACCCTACCGTTCACCTTCGTCCGAATAGCTTCTCTACGTCCGACAGTTTTAGTTCCACATAGGTCGGCCGGCCGTGGTTGCACTGGCCGGAATTCGGCGTCGCTTCCATCTCGCGGAGCAGCGCGTTCATCTCTTCCGGCTTCAGGCGACGGCCCGCGCGCACCGAGCCGTGGCAGGCCATCGTGGCCGCGACATGCATCAGCCGCCGCTCCAGCGGCAGCGCTTCGTCCCATTCCTCCATGTGCTCGGCGAGATCCCGCAAGAGTCCCCGTGCGTCGGTCTTGCCGAGCAGCGACGGCGTTTCGCGCACTGCGACCGCCCCGGGGCCAAACGACTCGATCCCAAGCCCGAACGAGGCGAGCTCCTCTGCGCGCGCGAGCAGCCGCTCTACCGTCGCCTCGTCCATCTCCACGATCTCGGGGATCAGCAGGATCTGCCGCTGCACGCCGCTGCGCTCCAGCGAGGCCTTCAATCGTTCATAGACGATGCGTTCGTGCGCGGCGTGCTGATCGACGATGATCAGCCCGTCGCGGGTCTGCGACACGATGTAGTTCTCGTGGATCTGCGTGCGCGCGGCGCCGAGCGGACGGTCGACGAGGTCAGTGTTTTGCACTTCTTCGAAGCGCACGTCCGCACTCGGCGCGCCGACATCGAACGCGGCCTGGTCGCGCTCGGCCAGCAGCGGCGCCGCGCCGCCTTCGAACGAGGGCATCGGCGCGACTGGAAATGACGGCGAGCGCCGCCAATCCCAATTGGTGTTGCGCGGGGAAAAGGCCGGCCGGAATGCGGCGATGGCGCTGCTGCCGTCATTGGCGGCGGTGCGCTTGCCCTCGCGCGCCAGGCCTTCCTTCAGCGCATGTACGATCAGGGCCCGCACCAGCCCGGCATTGCGAAACCGCACTTCCGTCTTCGCCGGATGCACGTTGGCATCGACCTCGCGCGGGTCGAGGGTCACGAACAGGGCGACGACCGGATGGCGGTCGCGCGGCAGATAGTCGGAATAGGCCGCGCGCACCGCGCCGAGGATCAGCTTGTCGCGCACCGGACGGCCATTGACGAACAGATACTGCCCGAGTGCATTGGCGCGGGTGAGTGCAGGCGCTGCGGCAAAGCCCTCGACCACGACGCCATCACGTTCGGCGCGCACGTCGATCGCATGCTCGCGAAAGTCCGCGCCCAAAATATCGCCGAGCCGGGCGAGCCGGCCGGGAGGGCCGGGCAGCGCTGCGGCCCAGGTGACGGGGGCACGCTCTTCGCCGGCCAATGTGAAGGCGATGTCGGGCCGCGCCATTGCCAGCCGCCGCACCACGTCGCGGATCGCCTCGGCCTCGGTGCGCTCCGACTTCAAGAATTTCAGGCGTGCCGGGGTGGCGTAGAAGAGATCGGCGACCTCGACCCGCGTTCCCAGGCCGAGTGCTGCCGGCATGATGTCCGACTTCGCGCCGCCCTCGACCGACAGCCCCCAGGCGTGGGCCTCGGTCTTCTGCCGCGTGGTGATCGCAAGCTTCGCCACCGCGCCGATGGACGGCAACGCCTCGCCGCGAAATCCCAGCGTCCGAATCTGCAGCAGGTCTTCGTCGTCGAGCTTTGATGTCGCGTGCCGTTCGACCGAGAGTGCGAGGTCGGCACGGGTCATGCCACTGCCGTCGTCGGTGATGACGATCTTTCGCCGGCCGCCGCCCTCGGTGAAGATGTCGAGCCGGCTCGCGCCGGCATCGATCGCATTCTCCACCAGCTCCTTGACCACGCTTGCAGGCCGCTCCACCACCTCGCCGGCGGCGATGCGGTTGACGACCTGTTCGGGAAGCTGGCGGACCGGCATGAGTTTGTGATCGGCAATCGATTCGATGCGATGTCGTATTCTAGCCAGTGTGGCGGAAAACGGACGCGCCGGGAACAGGAATCACGGCACGCCTCGGGCGAATCAACAGCGCAGGACGCGTGCAGATGCCAGGTCATCGGCTCAAGCACGTAGCTGTGAAGGTGGAACCTGCAATGTATACGATCATCTGCTCCACCAACATTGTGAGGCCGCATCTGCGGAGATAACTTTTGTTTCAGTTCTTATCTGCTGGAGTTAAGCATGTGCCGCTTCGCGGATTGGCTTCAAAGTTACCATGAAAAGCAGACCCGTTCGTTGCGCATCGGCGGGCATTGCACGTCGATCCGGCTCGAGAAGTCGTTCTGGGAGACGCTGGAAGAGATCGCCGCGCGAGAGGAAATCAGCGTGGCAAAACTTTTGACGACGCTGCACAACGAAGTGCTCGATCGCCACGGCGAGGTCAAGAATTTTGCTTCGCTGCTGCGCTGCGCCTGCCTGGTCTATCGGTCCAGGAGCGCGGTGCTTCCCGGACTGGACATCGGCCGGGGCCCTGCGACCACCGGCCGACATCTGCAGGCTCTCGATCGGATCGGCGGGGAAAGCACAGCCCTGTCTCGAGATCGTGCCGCACTGCTCTGGACCTTCCGAGCGCTTGAGCCGATCCCGCCGCAAACTCGAATGTCCCACAAGGGACGAGGGTGAACGTCCCGCGCTGCTCCAACTCGGTCTCAATTCATCCCGCTCTGGCGGCCGGCGGTGCGCGGCTCGTGCCGCCGATCTTCGAGGCCTGCTGAGGCTTCCCCGGCATGATCCCGGGCGGTCGCCTTGAAGCGCTGCGACCAGATTGGCGCAGGCGAGATCAGGAACGATTCTGTCCGCCGCGCGGCCAATCCGTGCGGGCCGCTTGCCGTCGGCACGTGGACCCGTGGCTGCACCGCCTGGAGCATCGTCGTTGCTGTCACGAAGACCGCCACCAGGATTGCCGCGGCCCCCGAGACGAGCCGCAGCGATCGCATGTCGAATGCGTCGACCGATTTGCCTCCACGCCTGTTGTTTCTGCCATGGCGTCCGGAGGCTCTCTGCTCGCCGCTGCCGCGCGACGGCCTTGACCACGCGAAGCGTCGCAGGATGTTCGGGCCAGGTATCCCCCCGATTGTCGTGATGGCCACTGCAGAGGATTGATCGAGACGCTGCGGAGGAGCAGGGCCGTCGGCGACCTTCAATCGGTCCACTTTCAACGACAACAGCCGAACCTCGTTGGACAGCCGCGCCAGCGCGTCGGCCGACGCGGCAACCGAGACGACGCCGCGAAGCGCCGCAACTGCCGCATCGAGCTGGCGCATCGTGCCGGACTCACCCGCGCATGGCGTCGATGCAAGCGCGCGGCGATCGCGTCGGCGGCGGGGCTCGGCTCTCGTTGCGGGTGTGGTCGATCGCATGCGCGTTGCTCTTCCAGGATCAACCCAGGCGTCCGCCTTTCTGGATGACCTCGATCTTGTAGCCGTCCGGATCCGCCACGAAGAAGAAGCGGGCGATGGTTTCGCCATTCTTGCGAAAGTCGAGCAGCGGTCCCGGCGACAAACTCTCGCGCTCGAAGCGATCATGTTCGGTATCGATGTCGTCGACGACGACGGAGAGATGGCCAAATCCGTCACCGATCGCATAGGGTTCGTCGCGACCGAAATTGACGGTCAGTCCGATCTCGAATGAGGATGTTGGATCGCGCAGATAGATCAGCGCGAAATGCGGGAAAGTCACATAATCGGAGACCTTGAGGTCGAATGCCCGCGCGTAGAAATCGAGCGATTTCGCTTCATCGAACACACGGATCATCGAGTGGGCGAACCTTGCCATTCGCGACACCTCCAGCGCTTGCCGGCTGCGCGGGATCCGGCATCGATGGCGGGATCGCACGCGGCTCTTGCATATGCATCAGCTCAGTGTGCGCGGAGTCTAGGTCGCGGCGAAAAGGCGGTGGTAGTAGCCGGCTGTTTTCACCTGCAAACAGTATTTTCACGGACGAACAGCGTCTTTCGCCGGCGAGTCATCAGATGCTCACGACTAATGCTGCGGCCAACAAATTCGAAACGCGATTTGGCCTTGTCCTGGACTCATCTTCGATCGGGCGGATGCGCAGATTGCGCCGATCTTGCAGATCACGCGACGCGCGCGCGGCGAGAGTTTGATTTGGGAACCTCGTGCGTTCCCTTGTCGAGGTTTCGGTCAGTCATCAAAGCCGCGGCCGCGGCGCGCCTTGATGTCGCCGCGGCGCTTCTTGCCCTCGAGCCGGCGCTGCTTCGAGGCGTGTGTCGGCCTGGTCGGCCGCCGCGGCTTTGGGCGCTCCATCGCCGCGCGCAGCAGTTCGAGAAGCCGCTCGATCGCGTCCGCGCGATTGCGCTCCTGCGTGCGGAAGCGCTGCGCCTGGATCACGATGACGCCATCCTTGGTCATCCGCTGGCCGGCCAGGCGCTCGAGGCGCGCCGCCGCATCGCCCGGCAGCGTGATGCGGCGGGTGTCGAAGCGGAGCTGCGCCGAGGTCGCCACCTTGTTGACGTTCTGGCCGCCGGGACCCGACGCGCGGACGAATCCGATCTCGATGTCGTTCTCGTCGATGAGGAGGTCGCGCGTAATCCGCAGCATGGTTGCACCGGTTGGCCCGTTGGAATCGGTGCGCAACATAGCGGTTTTGCGGGGAACTGGCTGCTGGCCGGACAGCCTTGTTGTGATGACCCCCTTGCGGAGGCCGCAAGGGGGACGGAGGCGGTGTCGCTTCCTGGTGCGGCCTCAATCCGCCTTGACCGGTGCGGTTGCAGCCGCCGGCTGCGCGACCGCCTGCGGGGCCCGACCAACCACGACGGTGAGGAGATCCTGCCCCCACAGGCGTCGGGCGGCCTTCTTGGCGTCATCCAGCGTCACGGCATCGATCATGGCGTTGCGCTTCTCGATGTAGTCGATCGGCATCCTGTCGAGCTGATACTGCAGGAGCGCCTGGGCCAGCTTCGCGGATGTGTCGAGCTGCAGCATCTGCGAGCCCTTCAGATAGGATTTTGCCTGGTCCAGCTCGTCCTGGGTGGGGCCTTCCGCGGCGATCCGGCGCACTTCCTGCTCGATTGCGCGCAACGTTTCGCCGGCGCGGTCGGCGCGTGTGCCGGTGTTGCCGATGAACAGCGCGGAGTGCTGCATCCAGGCCAGCGCGCCATAGACGGAATAGGCGAGCCCGCGCTTCTCGCGAACTTCGCGGTAGAGCCGCGAGGACGGGCCGCTGCCGCCAAGGATCTGGTTGACGACATAGGCGGCCATGAAATCCGGATCATTGCGCATGATCGCGGGGCTGCCGAAGCTGATCACCGTTTGCGGCACGTCGAGCGGAATGAAGGCGCGTTGTGGTGGTTTTGCCGCGACGATGTCGGGAACTGGCACGAGGTCCGCCTTGGCGGGCAGGCCGCCGAAAGTCAGGTCCAGAAGCTTGCCGAGCGTGCCGGGGTCAACGTCGCCGACCACGGCGATCTTCAGCGTGTTCCTGGCGATGACGCGGCGGGTATAAGCCTTCAGGTCGTCGACCGTAATGGTCGGAACGCTGTCCAGTGTGCCTGTGGCCGAGTGGCCATAGGGATGACTGCCGAAGGCGAGCTCCAGCAACTTGCGGCCGGCCAGGGATGAGGGGCTGCTGGTTTCGCGCCGCAGGTCGGACATGATCTGGGAGCGGATGCGTTCGAGATCGTCCTGGTCGAAGTGCGGCGAGGTCAGTGCCATCCGCAAGAGCTCGAAAGCCTCTTCCTTGTTGTCGCGAAGCATGCGCAATGATCCGCGGAAGCTGTCCCGCGACACGTTGAAGCCGAGGTCGATGGCGCGGCGCTCGAGACGCTCGTGGTAGGTCTTGGAATCGAGATCTCCCGAGCCCTCATCCAGGAGATCGGCGACCAGATTGCCGACGCCCGGCTTGTCGGCAGGGTCCTGAGCAGCGCCGCCCGCAAACGCGTATTCCATCGCGATCAGCGGCACGGTGGCATCCTGCACGAACCAGGCTTCGATGCCGCCCGGGGAGATCAGATGCTGGATTTTTGCCGCAGCCTGCGAGGGAGTTACTGGCAGCAGCGCTGTCGCGAGCAGGATGGCGATCGCGGCGATGTGGCGCGCAAAGCTCGGATTGATCTTCACGAACGCTTCTCCTCGTGCTTCGCGGTCACGTCCTTGATCAGATAGCCGGTGACGGAACGTTTCTTGTCGAGCCATTTTTGCGCTGACGCGCTGACCTGTTCGGCGGTCACGGCACGAATCCGGTCCGGCCAGCTGCGGATGTCCTGGATGCTGAGACCGGTGGTGAGCGCGCCGCCGTACCAGCGTGCCAGCGTGGCCTGGTTGTCCTGCGCGTAGATTGCTTCGGCGATGAGCTGGGTCTTCACCCGCTCCAGATCCTCCGCGTGCGGCGGGTTTTGCGCAAGACTTCCGATCACGTCGTCGACGATCCGCTCGACATCGGCAAAGCTGACGCCCGGCTTCGGCGAGGCCGAGATCGAGAACTGGGTGGCGTCGAGCGAGGTCGAGGAATAGGCCGCGCCGGCATTGACCGCGAGCGGACGATCGACCACCAGCGCGCGGTAGAGATAGGAGTTGCTGCCCGAGCCCATCAACTGAGCCAGCACCTCCAGCGCCGCGCTCTCGCCCGGGGCCGCGGTGGTGGCGGAAGGCACCAGATAAAACCGCCTGACGCTCGGTTGTTCGACACGCGGATCGGACAGCGTCACGGTGCGCGGTGCAACCGGCTCCGGCTCCTGCGGCCGGATGCGCTTTGCGGGAATCGACGGCTGGGCGGCGATCTTGCCGAACGTCGCCTCGGCGAGCGGCCGGACCTCGGCGGCATCGGTATCGCCCGCAATCACCAGGGTCGCATTGTTCGGAGCGTAGAAGCGCCTGTAGAAGGCCAGCGCATCTTCGCGATTGAGCTGCTCGATCTCATGGTGCCAGCCGATGATGGGGCGGCCATAGGGATGATTGAGATAGAGGGCGGCCATCATCTGTTCGTTGAGACGGGCATCGGGACTGTTGGCAACCCGCATGTTGTATTCCTCGAGTACGACGTCGCGCTCGGGCAGCACGTTCTCGTCCTTGAGGATGAGGCCGGTCATGCGATCGGCCTCGAAATCCATCATGGTGGCCAGTTGTTCGCGCGCCACGCGCTGGTAGTAGCCGGTGTAATCGACCGAGGTGAATGCATTCTCGCTGCCGCCGACGCGCAGCACCGTCTCGGAAAACTCGCCGGCGGGATGTTTCGCCGTGCCCTTGAACATCAGGTGTTCGAGAAAATGCGCCAGCCCCGATTTGCCCGGCGTTTCATCCGCGGAACCGACCTTGTACCAGATCATCTGCGTCACGACCGGCGTGCGGTGATCCTGGATCACGACGACCTGCAATCCGTTGGCGAGCGTGAAGGTTGCTGGCGGGTCCGATGTGACGGTGGTTTGGGCGAAGCTGTCGGCTGGGCAAAAAGCGAACGCCGAGGCGAGCGCAATGAGAGCGAATGTCAGAAAACGGTTTATGGGCATTGCGACCTTTGGCTTGGTTGCGGGAGCAAATGACACAAACGCAGTGCAGCATCGTACACGGTGCCGCTGACGCTGACTGTCACGAAGTCGGGAGACGGGTGCGCGCCGCAGCCCCGCTCGCATTCACGATCCGCCGGCGCTTCCAACCGGCGCTGTCGATTTCAATTTCAAACAGCCGCGGCGGCACGAGCATGCAGAAGGCGGCGCAACCCCCGGCGATTCCGACGCGGATCTCGTGCGGCTTCCGGGCACGCACGCGCGCGCTATTCGCCGTACTCGCCGCGAGCGGGGTCGTAACGCTTGTTCAACGATTCCTTCGGCCCCGTTCCGTAGGCGAAGTTCGGCGATGGTGTCTGGTAGCCGGCCGGCGGCTGAACCAGCGACTCCCGCGTCGGCTCGCCTTTGAACTGCTTGACCTCGGGTTTGCTGCTGCCGAACAGATCGCTGAACCTGCCTTCGAAGCCGAGCTCGGACGGGCTCAGAGGCCGGGCATTGGTGTCGCCTGGCTTCAGTGAATCGGCGCTCTCCATGCTCTTCGTCGGTCTGGTCCGCACGGCGTTCAGCTCGTCCGGTGTCAGCGGTCGGGCGGGATCATCGTATCGCCGCTTGTCCTTGCTCGCTTTCTTGCGCTCTTCGGCCGCAGCCTTGCGGCGGGCCTCGTCGGGATCCTTGGGCCAGTTCGGCGGCTCCTTGGCCTCGGCGGCGGAGGCCGGCTGCGGCAGGTCGAGCTTCGGCGGCACCACGAGCGGTGAGCGCTCGCGATAATCGATGCCCCGGTTCTCCATGTTGGTCGCACCAATGCCGTGCATGATGCCTTCGATGATCTTCTCTTCGAAGGTCTTGTCGTCTTCCTCGTCGCCGTCCTGGGCCCGTGCCACACCGGACGCCATCAGCAGGCCGACGCCGAGCGCGGCCGCCGCAAGTCGTCGCGCGCGCGCAGATGTCGAGGATTTTCGAATCATCAAGCCCTTGCTCTCGGTCTTGCGCATCGCTCCATCCGTTCCAAAAGACAGTGGCGGATCGCCGAAACACTGGTGTCTCAGCGCTCTATTAAGTTAAGCCATGCAGCCGCTCAAGAGGGGTCCGTATCTGCCGGGATCAGGGCGCTTTTGCGGCGGGTATCCCAATAAAGGAATCATACAATAGGGCGGCCACCCCGGCAACGATGGCCGTATCCGCGAGGTTAAACACGTACCACGTATAGGTTTTTCCGGCGATCTCGATATGGAACAGGGCAAAATCGACCACCGCGCCATAGGCGATGCGGTCGATGGCATTGCCGATCGCGCCGCCGATGATCAGCCCAAGTGCGAGGGTGGCCAGGATCGTCTGTGAGCGGGCCATCCAGATCGCGAGCGCGATCACCGCGACCACCTTGACCAGCATCAGGCCGAACTGGGCGGCCGGGCTGTCGTTCTGCAGCAGGCCAAAACTGATCCCGATGTTCCATTGCAGCACCAGGTCGAAAAACGGCGTGACGCGCACCGGAGCGCGCTCGGCGATGTCGAGCACGTTGAGCAGCCAGTATTTCGACGCCTGGTCCAGAACGAGCGTGACGAGGGCGGCGAGCGCGCCAGTCGGCAGAAGATGGTTGAAGCGCGCCGCCATGCCCAGTCGTTACCTTGCCTTCTTCCGCGTGGCCGTCTTCTTTGCAGCTTTCTTCTTCGGTGCTTTCTTCACGGCTTTCTTCTTTGCTGCTCCCCTCTTTGCAGCCTTTTCCCTGTCAGCTCTCTCCCTTGCGGCTCTCTCTTCCGCAGCCTTCTTTTTTGTAGCTCTTTCCTTTGCAGCTCTTTCCTTTGCAGCTCTTTCCTTTGCGGCCTTCTCTTTGGCAGCTTTCTCTGCGGCTTTCTTCTCTGCCGCTATTTGCTCCTTAGTCTTCTTCGGTGTGCCCTTGGAGGCGGCGCTCTCCGCCTTGCCGCCCTTCTTGGTCGGGGCCTGCTTGGCGGTCTTGTTGTCTCGCACGGCCTTCTTGGGCGGCTTTGGCTTTCTGGCCTTGTCCGACTCCCCCGGAGATGTTGTGCGGGCCTTCGTCTGCTCTTTGACTTGATCCGCCGATTTCGGCGCGCGCTTCTTCGGCGCAGGGTTCGGCTCGATCGGCGCTGCGGCGGGCTCATCCCCGGCCTGCGTATTCTCGACAGTGGAGATGGTCGTCTCCTCGACCTGAGCAGGACTCTGGGGGACGATCGGCGGCGCACGCTCGAAGGGTGCAATCACCGCCTCGCTCGGCCCGGGCATCGCGGCGGGCTCATGCAGCGCCCTCCATTCGCGCAACGCGCGCGCGTCACGTGGCGAGACGTCGGGATATTCGGGATCCTCGCCCACGGTGGGGAGAATTTTCCAGGAGCGCGCGCACTTGGTACCCTCAGCTTTCTCGACCACCACGGCGACACCCGGCAAATTGTCCAGCCGGAACGCGCCGGCCGGCGCCTCGCCCTCTCTCACCTCGTAGTTCGAGGTGATGCAGATTTCGGCGAGGTCGACGTCGAACAGCGTCGCAAGCAGCTTTCGGTCCGCGACATAGATGACGGGCGAGGCCTCCAGCGACGAGCCGATGTTCTTGGCCGCCCGCTCCAGCTCCAGCGCGCCGGTGACGACGCGGCGGACATTGCGGATCGTGTCCCACTTCGCCGCGAGCGCGTCGTCGCGGAATTCGCCGAGATTGAACGGGAAGGTCAACAGATGCACCGACGGGCAATCGCCCGGCCAGTACATCGCAAAAGCTTCGTCGCAGGTGAAGCTCAGGATCGGCGCGAGCCATTTCAGGATCGCATCGCAGATCACGTCGATCGTGGTCAGCGCCGCTTTTCGCACGACGGAGGAGATCGGATCGCAATACAGCGTGTCCTTGCGGATGTCGAAATAGAACGCCGACAATTCGGTGTTCATGAACGCCGACAGCGTCGCGACCACGGTCTTGTAGTCGAAGGTCTCGTAAGCCTTGCGCACGACCTGATCCTGCTCGGCGAGCTGGTGCAGCATCAGCCGTTCCAGCTCGGGCATGTCGCCGGGCGCGACCTCGTCGTCGGCCGAAAAATGATGCAGCGTGCCGAGCATCCAGCGGATGGTGTTGCGCAGCTTGCGATAGGTCTCGACCGTGTTCTTCAGGATTTCCGGGCCGATGCGCTGGTCGTCGGCGTAGTCGCAGGCCGCGACCCAAAGTCTCAGGATATCCGCGCCGGACTCCTTGATGACCGCCTGCGGCTCGATCGTATTGCCGAGCGATTTCGACATCTTGCGGCCGTGCTCGTCCTGCGTGAAGCCGTGGGTCAGCACGATATCGTAAGGCGCGCGGCCGCGCGTGCCGCAGCTCTCCAGCAGCGAAGAGTGGAACCAGCCGCGGTGCTGGTCAGAACCTTCCAGATACATCACGGTGTCGGCGCCGCCGTCGACCTTGCGCTTGATCCCGGCAAGGCCGGGGAAGTGCACGGCATCCTCCAGCACGAAGGCGTGGGTCGAGCCGGAATCGAACCAGACGTCGCAGATGTCGTCGACCTTCTGCCAGTCCTCGTTGGCGCGCGACCCGAGAAAACGCTCGCGCGCGCCCTCGGCATACCAGGCATCCGCGCCTTCGCTCTCGAAGGCGGCCGCGATCGCCGTATTGACGGTTTCGTCCTTGAGAATCTCGGCAGAGCCGTCGCCCTTCTCTCGGACGAACACCGCGATCGGAACGCCCCAGGCGCGCTGGCGCGAGATCACCCAGTCGGGCCGCGCCTCGATCATGCCGGTGATGCGGTTCTGCCCCGAGGCCGGAACCCATCGCGTCACGGAGATCGCATGCAGCGCCCGCGCGCGCAGCGTGTCGTCTGGCTTGGCCACGCCGTCGTCCGCAATATCCTTGTCCATCGCGATGAACCATTGCGGCGTGTTGCGGAAGATCACCGGCTTCTTGGAACGCCAGGAATGCGGGTATTGATGCTTCAGCCGGCCGCGCGCGATCAAATTGCCGGCCCCGACCAGGGCCGAGATCACCGCCTCGTTGGCGTCGCCCTTGTCGCCCTTGTCGTTGATGACGCGCTTGCCGACAAAACCGGGGGCGTGCTCGGTGAAGGCGCCGTTCTCATCGACGGTGTAGGGGATCGCAGTGGAAATGCCGTCCTGCTCGAGCCAGCGCGCGTTGAGCATCCAGACGTCAAAGTCCTCGCGGCCGTGGCTGGGTGCGGTGTGCACGAAGCCGGTCCCGGCATCGTCGGTGACGTGATCGCCAAGCAGCAGGGGAACAGGAAAATCATAGCCGCCCTGCGATCTCAGCGGATGATCGCAAGTAACGACCACGTTGGCCGCGCCTGCCTCGAATTCGACGTTGCGAAGTTTTCTGAAGCTCGTGACGCGGGCCTGGCGAAAAACGTCTTCGGCCAGCTTGTCGGCAAGGACGTAGCGATCACCTCGCTTCGCCCAGTTGCCCTCAGGTGCAGCCTCGACCTCGTAGAGGCCATACTCGACGTGCTCGCCGAAGCTGATGGCGCGATTGCCCGGGATCGTCCAGGGCGTCGTGGTCCAGATCACCAGCGAGCTGGACTTGAGATCTTCGACGAGTTCGCGAAGTCCTTGCAGGTCCTGCTCGGTTGCCTGCTCGTCGATATCGACGAGCCTGGCCTCCCGGACCGGAAATTTTACCCAGATCGCGTCCGAGGTGTAATCCTCATATTCGACCTCGGCTTCGGCCAGCGCGGTCTTCTCGACCACGCTCCACATGACAGGCTTGGAGCCGCGATAGAGCGTGCCGTTGGCGGCGAATTTCATCAGCTCGCGGGCGATCTGCGCTTCGGCCGGATAGCTCATCGTGGCGTAGGGGTGGTCCCAGTCGCCGACCACGCCGAGCCGCTTGAACTCCTCGCGCTGCACGTTGAGCCAATGCGTGGCATAGGCGCGGCATTCCCTGCGGAATGCCACCATGGCCGCCGAATCGCGGAAGTCGGGTTTCTGCTTGCCCTTGGAGCGATAGTTCTCTTCCTCGACCTTCCACTCGATCGGCAGGCCGTGGCAGTCCCAGCCCGGCACGTAGTTGGAATCGAAGCCCAGCATCTGCTGGCTCTTGGTGACGAGATCCTTGAGGATCTTGTTCAGCGCCGTGCCGATATGGATGTTGCCGTTGGCATAGGGCGGGCCGTCATGCAGCACGAACTTGGCGCGGCCTTTCGAGCTGTCACGCAGGCGTCGGTAGAGATCGATCGCGTGCCAGCGCTTCAGGATCTCCGGCTCGCGTTGTGGCAGCCCGGCGCGCATCGGGAAATCCGTCTGCGGCAGGAACAGGGTTTTCGAATAGTCTGTCGTGTCGGACTTTTGCGGCTTCTCGGACATGAGGTGTACTTGCTCGGAAAGGGCGCGGAAAACGCGATCACTCGCGGGTGGACGAGGAAGGTCCCGGACTTGCGCCGAGCGGAGGAGCTCAGGCGGAAGCCGGGCAGCTAATCCTTATGATGCGCCGCGCAAACATGGGGGCTCTCCATAGCAGCCACTGGCCCATTCGCAAAGCCCCCGCTGTGCGTTCAGCCCAGCTTTCCCAGTGTTGGGAAGGCGCCCGGCGCTGCGGCCAGTTGCGCCCGCGCGTGGGCGCTATCGTCATCCATCTGGCGAATCAGCGCCGCGATGCCGTCGAATTTCAGCTCCTCGCGGATGAAGCCGATGAAAGCGACATCGAGGCTTTCGCCATAGAGATCGCCCTTGAAATCGAACAGGAAGATCTCCAGCAGCGGTGCGCCATTGTCGAAGGTCGGACGGCGGCCGAAGCTCGCCACGCCGTCAAGCCGCGCCTCGCTCTTCCCGTTGCCGCGGCCGACCCGGACCGCATAGATGCCGTGCTTCAGCGCGCAGTTCTGGTCGAGACGGATATTGGCGGTGGGATAGCCGAGCTCGCGGCCGCGCTTTTCGCCGTGGATTACCTCGCCCGAGATGAACCAGGGCGCGCCGAGCATGGCGGTGGCCTCATCGATCTGGCCCTCCGCGAGCGCGATGCGGATCGCGGACGACGACACCGGCCGGTCGTCGATATCGATATGCGGCTGCACATCGACCTCGATTCCGAGCCGCGGCGCCTCCTTGACGAGCAGGCTCGGCGAGCCGACCCGGCCCTTGCCGAAATGGAAATCATAGCCGACGGCGATCCCGCGGACCCCGAGCCGGCCAATCAGATCATGGTGGATGAAATCCTGCGCGCTGGTTCCGGCCCGGGCCTTGTCGAAGGTCATCAAGACCACGCCGGATAGGCCCGTGCCGGCGAGCAGGCGAAGCTTGGCAGTCTCGTCGGAGAGCCGGAACTGGGGCGTGTTCGGACTGAAGAAGCGCCGCGGGTGCGGCTCGAAGGTCAGCGCCAGCGCCGGCCGGCCGTGGATGCGCCCCATCTCCAGGGCGGCCGCGATCACGGCCCTGTGACCAAGATGGACCCCATCAAAATTTCCCATCGCCACCACGCTGCCCCTGGGGATCTCGGAAACGGGCGTGGTATCGCGGATGACGGTAAAAACGGACATCTTTGAAGGGGGTTTTCGGGGTGCTTTGGAGTGGTTCGCGCCGGGCGGGACCGTGACGCGGCGGCGCGGCAGAAGTCAAGCCGAGGTGCAAACCTACCTGCGCAGGCGGGAACCAGGGTCAGTTAAGGAGCTGTTTAACGCCTTGATGCTAGTCAAGGGGGATGGACCGTCGGGGCATCTCAAGTCCTGGGCGGGGTTGTTCAAACTGTCTTTGCGTTGTGCGCGTGCGGGGGAGTCAAGATGGCGGTTGATTTGTCGATGTCGGTTCTCGTGGTGGATGATTACAGCACCATGATCCGTATCATCAGAAATCTGCTGAAGCAGCTTGGCTTCGAGAACATCGACGATGCCAGCGACGGCTCGGCGGCGCTCAACAAGATGCGCGGCAAGAAATACGGCCTGGTCATCTCCGACTGGAACATGGAGCCGATGACCGGCTACGACCTGCTGCGCGAGGTGCGCGCCGATCCTAACCTGGCGACCACCCCATTCATCATGATCACAGCGGAATCGAAGACCGAGAACGTGATCGCGGCCAAGAAGGCCGGCGTCAACAACTACATCGTCAAGCCGTTCAACGCGGCGACGCTGAAGACCAAGATCGAGGCGGTCTTCCCCGACATGGCGAACGCGTAAGCTTCGTCACAAAGCGATTGCGCTCAGTATCGTCGTGCCCGGCCTCGTGCCTGGCATCCCCGTCTTTGGCGCCGCGAGTCAGCCAAGACGTGGATGGCCGGGACAAGCCCGGCCATGACGGCGGCGAAAAATCACCATTTCAATTCCCGGATCAGCGCCCGCGGCGGGTGGCCGAAAAGCTCCTTCACCGAGGCTGGATCGAGCTGGTCGACGCCGGCAAATTCCTCGGCGTGAATTCCGCGCGTGACGAACAGGCAATCGATCCCGAAGCCGTGCGCGCCGGCGAGGTCGGTGCGCACGGAGTCTCCGATCGCAAGCACCCGGTTCAGCGCCATCGCGTGGCCGAGTCTTGCCGCCGCGAGCTCCATCGCACGCTCATAGATCGGCCGGTGCGGCTTGCCGTAGAAGATCACCTCGCCGCCGAGCTCGCGATAGAGCTCGGCAATGGCGCCGGCGCAGGAGACGAGGCGATCGCCGCGTTCGACGACGATGTCGGGATTGGCGCAGATCAGAGCCAGCTTGCGCTCGCGCGCCTTCAGCATCATCTCGCGATAGTCTTCGGCGGTCTCGGTCTCGTCGTCGAACAGCCCGGTGCAGACGATGTAGCTGGCGTCCTCGAGCGGCGAGAGCACCGCATCGAGCCCGCGATAGATCGAGCCGTCGCGTTCCGGCCCGAGCCAGAACACCTTGCGGCCCGGGTGGTCCGCGACATAGAGCCGCGTCAGATCGCCGGACGAGACGATCGCATCATAGGCGTCGTCGGCGACGCCGAGCTTGCGGAGCTGCCGCTGCACCGAATCGGCGGGCCGCGGCGCGTTGGTGATGAGAATCACCGCGCCGCCCTGATTGCGAAAGCTGTGCAGCGCCTCGCAGGCCTCCGGAAAGGCTTCGATGCCGTTGTGGACCACGCCCCAGATGTCGCTGAGCACGACCTCGACGCCACCGCTGACGAGCTCCCGCAGATTTTCGACAAAACGCAGTGTGGTCATGGGTCCGCGATCTGCTCAGATCGGCCCGGCGACGCGGCGGACCAGCGCGGCCGTACCGGTGATCCGGGACGTGGCGGCCTGCATCTCCGTCGCGTTGACCTTGGTGGTACCGTTGACCGTGACGCTGGTGTCCTGCGGCTTGGCGTCCGCCGGAGTCGTGCCGTTGGCAGGCGCGGCTGCGCCCTCGGGGCGCAGCGGGCGCGGCGGGGCAAACAGAAAACCCTGGCCGAAGCGGACATCGTAGTCGAGCAGATCGACCACCGCGCGCTCGCCCTCGATCCGCTCGGCGATCAGGTCGATGCCGAAGCGGCCGAGCAGGTCCGACAGGTCGGACGGATGAATGTCGGATGTCGATGTCTGCTTCGGATCAAGCAGCAGGGCCGCCGGCACCTTGATGAAGCGCACGCCGCGGTCGGCGAGCTCGCGCGGCTCGATGCGCAGGTCGGCGACATGGTCGACGGAGAAGCGGTAGCCGCGCTTGGCCAGCGCCGCCAGATTCTCGGTCTCGGCGGGGCCGAGACTGCGCAGGGTGGCCTGCTTGAACTCCAGCACGAAGGAGGGCGCGAGGGCGCGGTTGGCCTCCAGGAAATCGAGGCACTGTGCAAAAACCGCGGGATTGCTGAGCGTCGCCGCCGAGACGTTGCAGAAGATGCCGATGTCCTTGTTGCGCACCAGCAGCCGGCGCAGCACCTGCACACAGCGCAGCATCACCGCATTGTCGATCCGCCCGATCAGGCCGGCGCTCTCCGCGACGCCGATGAAATCTTCCGCGACCAGCACCTGGTCCTTCTCGTCGCGCAGCCGCGTCACCGCCTCGTAATAGCGCACCTTGCGCTGCGGCAGCGTCACCATCGGCTGCAGGTAGATGTCGAGCCGGTTCTCTTCCACCGCGCTTCTCACCGCGGCGAGGGTTTGCGACTGGCTGCGGACCGCGGCGGAGACCGGTGCAGCGGGAGCCAGGGCCAGCGTCTCCGCTGCCATGATGGCCGCGGGCTTGTCGTCGACCGCGAGCGGCGGCTCCTTCTGCACCTCGCTCTCCACCGGCAGGGCCGGCGGCCTGGCCGCGGTCAGGAGATCCTCATGGCCGGCGACCGAGGCCGCGAGCTGCTTGACCAGCGCGCCGAGCTCGTTGATCTCGCCAACCACGGACTGGATGCGGTCGGTCCCCGTCGAATTGGCCGAGACGATCCGGCCTTCGACGGCGGAGAGCCGGCGGCCGAATTCCGCAACCTGCCGGGCCAGGTCCGCGGTGCCGCGCGACAGATCCGAGATCTGGCTGCCGACATCGGTGCGGTCGCGCAGCCGCATCGACACGGCGTTATACAGGATCATGAAGGTCAGCGCGGCCAGCGCCACGATCGCGGATTCGGTTCCGCTGATACGGGCGACCGAATAGAGGATCAGCCCGAGCGATGCTGCTACCAGCACCATGCAGATCGCAATGAAGATCGTAGAAATACGGATCATCTGGCGCAAATGCCCCTTCGACACGGCTCGCTACCCGCGCGCCCCCCACGCGTTCCCGCGATTCTATCATCATTGCTGATTCGGCAAGCGCTGTTCTTTGGGCACGCCGGGAACCGGCGGCTGGCGCCCCCCCCCGCAATTGCCCCTCCCCTGGCTCAGCCAGGGGAGAATTGTCGTCTGAGCCGGCTTACGCCACCGCGCGGATCACCTTGCCGACCTTTTCGACGATCTCGCCGATCTGGTCCTCGCTGATGATCAGGGGCGGGGTCAAAGCGAGGGTGTCGCCGGCAATGCGCAGCATCAGGTCGTTGTCGTGGAAGGCCGAGACCATCGCGTCATAGCCGCGCTTGCCGACGAGGTCGGCCGCGCGCGGGGCGAGGTCGATGCCGGCGGTCAGGCCCACCGTGCGGATGTCGAGCACGTTCGGCTGACCTTTCAGCGACATCACGGCGTCGGCGAATTTCGGTTCGAGGTTCTTGGCGCGCTCGAACAGCTTTTCGTCGCGGTAGATGTCGAGCGTGGCAAGCCCGGCCGCGCAGGCGATCGGATGCGCCGAATAGGTATAGCCGTGGGTCAGTTCGACGGCATGCTCGGGGCCGCTCATGAAGGCGTCGTGGATGGTGTCGCGCACGATCACGCCGCCCATCGGCGCCGCGCCATTGGTGATGCCCTTGGCGAAAGTGATCATGTCGGGCAGCACGCCGTAGCGCTCGGCGGCAAAGGCGTGGCCGAGCCGGCCATAGCCGGTGATGACCTCGTCAAAAATCAGCAGAATGCCGTGCTTCTGGGTGATCTCGCGCAGCCGCTTGAGATAGCCTTTTGGCGCCGGCAGCACGCCGGTGGAACCCGCCATCGGCTCGACGATGACGGCGGCAATGGTGTTGGCGCCGTGCAGGCCGACGAGGTTTTCGAGTTCGTCGGCGAAATGCACGCCGTAGTCCGGCTCGCCCTTGGTGAAGGCCTGCTTTTCGCGGTCATAGGTGGCGGGCAGGTGGTCGACGCCTGCCAGCAGCGAGCCATAGAATTTGCGGTTGTTGACGATGCCGCCGACCGAGGTGCCGCCAAAACCGACGCCGTGGTAGCCGCGGACGCGGCCGATCAGGCGGGTGCGGCTGCCCTGGCCGCTGATCTGGTGATAGGCGAGCGCGATTTTCAGCGCAGTGTCCGCCGCTTCCGAGCCGGAATTGCAGAAGAACACGTTTTCGAGGCCTTTTGGCGCCAGCTCGGCGATGCGGCTCGCAAGCTCGAACGCCTGGGGAATGCCGAACTGGAACGGCGGCGCGTAGTCGAGCGCCGCAGCCTGCTTGGCGATCGCTTCCGAAATCTGGCTGCGACCGTGGCCCGCATTGCTGCACCACATGCCCGAGGCGGCGTCGATGATCTTGCGGCCATCCACGGTGATGTAATGCATGTCCTTGGCGCCGGCGAGCAGCCGCGGCGCCTTCTTGAAGGCCCGGTTGGCGGTGAACGGCATCCAATGCGCGGCCAGATCGTTCGGCACATTGACGGCGGGTGAAGCGGGGCTCTTGTCCAGCATGGGGGCCTCTAGATGGGATTGGCGTCGTTGCTGCGGGTGAAATTACCAGCTTCGCGACGGCACGAAAACGTCAATAATCAAAGAGCTTTGGCATTAAGTCAGCGGATTTGCATAGCGGTTGAATTTTTATGCCAGATCGGCCGCATTGATCCAGAACACCTCGCCTTCGGAGGCCTCGGTGTCGAGCCAGAGCAGCGGAAGATTTGGGAAGGCATCCTCAAGCGGCCCGCGCCCGCGCCCGATCTCGCACAAAAGTCCGCCCTGCGGCGTCAGGTGGGCGGGCGCCGCCGCAAGGATCCGGCGGACCACGTCGAGGCCGTCGGCGCCGCCGTCAAACGCGAGTTTTGGCTCGGCGCGGCATTCCCTGGGGAGCGAGGCCATGCCTTCGGCGTCGACATAGGGGGGATTGGAGATGATGAGGTCGTAGCGCTTGCCGCGCAGCGGTCCAAAGAGGTCGCCGCGATGCAGCGCGATGCGGTCCGCAAGTCCATGGTCGTCGACATTGCGCCGGGCGACATCGAGCGCATCCCCGGACATGTCGACCGCGTCGATCTCGGCTGCGGGAAAATGCAGCGCTGCCAGGACGGCGAGGCAGCCGGAACCGGTGCAGAGGTCGAGGACGCGTTGCACGGCCATGGGGTCGAGCAGGTCCACGCTGTCGTCGCTCTCGCCGCCGAAATGCGTGTCCAAGAGCTCGCCGATGAAGGAGCGCGGCACGATGACGCGCTCGTCGACATAGAACGGCAGTCCGCGCATGTAGATCTTGTTGACGAGGTAGGCCGCAGGTTTTCCCGTCGTCACGCGTTGCCTGATGAGGTCGAGAATCCTGCCGGCTTCCCAGGTGGTGACGCGCGCAGACGCGAACGCTTCGAACTGGTCGGGGTGCAGATGCAGGGCCTCGCAGACCAGGAACGCTGCCTCGGCGACCGGATCGGTGGTGCCGTGCGCGAAGGTGAGCTTGGCTTCGCTGAAGCGGCTCACCGCGTAGCGGACGAAGTCGAGCAGCGTCGCAAGGTCGCCTTTTTCGACTTTCGGCAGGCTCGGCCTGGCCGGCTTGCGCCGGGCGGCCGCTTTGGCATGCTTCGCCATCAGGACCTGGTCCAGCGGCGCGCCGCTTCGTCGTCGTGAGCGCGGGCCTCGACCCAGTTGTCGCCGCCCTCGCGTTCCTCGCGCTTCCAGAACGGTGCGCTGGTCTTCAGATAGTCCATCAAGAACTCGGCGGCCTGGAATGCGGCCTGGCGGTGGCTCGACGCGGTGACCACCAGCACGATATTTTCGCCGGGCGTGATGCGGCCGGTGCGATGAATGATGGTCAGTCCGTTCAGCGGCCAGCGCGCCATCGCCTCATTGGCATGGCGGGTGATCTCGGCTTCCGCCATGCCGGGATAATGTTCGAGCGTGAGCGCGCTGATCGCATCGCCATGCTCGCTGCCCCTGCAGATGCCGCTGAAGGAGACCACCGCGCCGATATCGGTGCGGCCCTTCGACAGGGCCGCGATTTCACGGGCCGTGTCGAAATCCTCCTCCTGGATGCGGATGGTGACGATGGCGGTCATCGTGGTGTCAGCCGCCGGTCATCGGCGGGAAGAAGGCGATCTCGCGCGCACCGGCGATGGCCGTGTCCGGCTTGACATGGACGTGGTCGATCGCGGCGCGGATCACTTTTGGGGTCTCGAAGGCATACGCATAGCTCTCGCTCCGGCCGGAGAGCCAGGCGATCAAATCGCCGACCGTGCGGACATCGGACGGCGGATCGAGCGTCTCCTCGGCCCTGCCGACGCGCTCGCGCACCCAGGCGAAGTATTTGATCTTCATCCCTCGTCCTCCTTGACGAGGTGATGGATGCCGGCGCGGAAATAATCGTAGCCGGTATAGATCGTGAAGATCGCCGAGGCCCATAGCAGCAAGAGGCCGATCTGGGTGACGACCGGGACGATCATGTCGCCGGCTTCGCCCGCCAGCAGAAAACCGATCGCGACGAGCTGGATCGTGGTCTTCCATTTCGCGAGCTTGGTGACCGGCACGCTGACGCGTAGCGCGGCGAGATATTCGCGCAAGCCCGAGACCAGGATCTCGCGGCACAGGATGATGATCGCGGCCCACAGCGACCAGCCATGGATGATGCCGTCGGCGGCCAGCATCAACAGGCAGGAGGCAACCAGCAGCTTGTCGGCAATGGGATCGAGCATCCGGCCGAAGGCCGACTGCTGGTTCCAGATCCGCGCATAATAGCCGTCGAGGTAGTCGGTGACGCCTGCGGCGATGAAGACGGCCACCGCGACCCAGCGCAGCCATAGGGGATAGTCGAGGATCGACTGCGCATAGATGCAGCCGACCACCACCGGGATAGCGGCGATCCGCGCATAGGTCAGGATATTGGGAAGGGACAGCGAGCTCTTTGCCGCCGTCCGGGTCGTTGCAATGTCCATTCGTGGTACCAATACCGCCGTCTTGCGAAGGTCAACCCGTCCAGCGTATCCGCCCCCTTGGAAATGACGTCAATATTCGGGGACCGCAGGCGCCGCATAGCGAAGATAGGAATTGGTCGCCTCACGGCAACAAGGCGAGAGGCAGACACGCTCGTCCGGTCTATATGGCCTCGGCGCCGAAAGTCGAGCACCAGTGCGACAGGCGGTCCCTCAGGAGGGCATCCCGGCTATAGGCCATCGTCTCATCCTCCAGACGCTCGATGATTTCGAGCGAAAAGGCGTCGGGCCCGTGCTGGTTCCAGGCCGCCTGCAGCGCGCCGTGGGGGTAACCGCCCTGCCGCAACGTGAACCACAGCCGGTTCTGAATGGTCCTGAGGTCAAGCGCGCGGCCGATCCAGCGCTGGCCCGAGGTCTGGCAAACGACCGCATAGATGCCGGCGACGGCCTTGCGCTCCCGGTAGGCCGCAACCGCCGCCTTTCGTTGCTCCCGATCCATCACCACCTCCATTTGCTCGCCTCCTATATCGCCCGGGTAAAAACATTGCAATATTTTACCCGGATTTAATCAGGCTACGCCTGGAAGAGGCGCGACACCGCGGTCCCGCGGCACGATCGCACCCGAGTTATGCGGCGAACCGCCCTCCGGGACTCGAAGAGGGCGCAGGGAATGCCGGGTGAAGGCCTCACCCATGGCCCGCCAGCAATAAGAAAAGCTGGCGGCAGGTACCACAGATCCTATGGGGTGGCGGGTGGTCAAGAGAGACCCAAGATTGGATTTGTGACCATCCAGCCTCGGAGGATCAAGATGATCAAGCTCGCTCGCACTGACACACCCGCCGCATCGGAGCATG
>Ga0335071_10000896_pt1 | contig 32103 bp, 26 predicted proteins | sample Lox_Sample_15_FD_206724 | JGI IMG/M metagenome (GOLD analysis project Ga0335071, IMG submission 206724) | Soil microbial communities from Loxahatchee National Wildlife Refuge, Florida, United States - Lox_Sample_1.5 | ecosystem: Environmental > Terrestrial > Soil > Wetlands | place: USA...
GCGCGATGGCTTCGACGTCCTGCGCAAAGCAAACAGACTTGGTTCAGTTCTTCTGCAATTCCCTTTCTCGTTTCACTCCACTGATGAAAACAAAAAATACTTGCGCCAAGTCCTGGCTCGGTTCTCAGACTACCCCCTTTCTGTCGAGCTGCGGCACGGTTCGTGGCAAACGCAAACCACGCTGGACTTATTGCGCAAATATCGTGCGGCCTTCTGCAATATTGATCAGCCCATCATTGGCCGTTCGCTGCAGCCCTCGGCCGAAGCTACTTCTTCGGTCGGGTATGTGCGCCTTCACGGTCGACGGTATGACAGCTGGTTCGACGACGACCCAACCACGCCATCCCACGAGCGGTACAACTATTTATATTCAGTAGAGGAGCTCGCCCCCTGGGTAGACCGCATTCGCTCGATCGATGAACGCACCGAGGAGACTTACGTCATCACGAACAACCACTATCTGGGGAAAGCGGTCGTGAACGCTCTCCAACTCATCAGCATCCTCAAAGGAACGCCAGTACGGGTACCCGAACCACTTCGCCAGCACTACCCGGAATTGGAAAAGATCGCGAACGAAATGCCAGCCGAACCCATTCTGTTTCCGATGGGTCTACCTACTGAAAAGAAGTGAGCGTCTTATTTCTTGAACAGGTTCTCGAAAGCCTGGCGGGCGTCGAGCGGCCTTGAGGGCGCGGGAGCTTCAGCTGGGACTTGTGTCGGCTGCATGTACGAGGTGGGCGCCGTGTCCTTCTCAACCGTGGTGCGGAATTCATAAAACGTGCACTCGTTCTTTGCGTCCTTAGGAGAGATTCTCGCCGGAATGGGCTGGGTGCACTCAAACTGGGCTCCAGTATCGAAAAAACGGCACTGCTTGCAGCAATGGAGCTCGAAGTTGCACTTGGGGCACTTTCCGTTCGGATCGAATCCCGCCACCAGCACTGCGCCGCAGTTGGAACAACGCGCACGGGTCACCGTGCCAACCATACGCGGCGTACGCGGGCCAAGGTGATCGGTCGCGCCTCTCGGGCCGCCCTGTGGTGGCTTCCGCTCTTTTTTCTCGTGTCTTTCCTGCTTCTCCGCGTCGCGATAGCCGCGGTGGCCATACTTACGATCCACAAACGCCTCCGTCCGTCAGCCGCTAACGGACTGTAACTGCAAACTCCTACACGACTGAGCTAAATTCTGTCTTTTCCCGAGATATCCAATCGGATAGCTGCTTCGCCTAGCACACCAGACTTCCCCGAATGAAGTGATGCCGGAATGCTAAGATGCGAGAGCGGAAGATGGGACATCTATGTTTGTAATCCTCTGGGAGTTCGAAGTCAAGCCGGGATGTGAAGCGCTGTTTGAAAGAGTCTATGGTCCATCGGGAGAGTGGACCCAGCTCTTCGAACGGAACCCGCATTACCGCGGCACCAAGCTCCTTCGCGATGTTTCGCATCCTCTTCATTTCTACACCATCGACTATTGGGACTTCGAATCTGCCTACGCCACGTTTCTTTGTGACCATCACGCTGCTTATGCAGAGTTGGACCGCTCGATGCAAATTCTGACCGTCCACGAAAGCCACATCTTCTCCGGTGATTCGGCTAACCGAACCACTTAACAAGATTCTCAACGGGAAGGTCCGGTTGCAAAAAAGAATGTGGTGTTCCGGCATCTCTCAGCAGCGCCTCAGCCGCCAAATAACCGCTTCGTACGGCGCCTTCCATCGTCGCCGGCCAACCCGTGGCGGTCCAGTCGCCAGCCAGGTAAAGGCCTTTCACGGCGGTATGTTGACTTGGACGCAGTTTATCGACTCCAGGTTCCGGGGAAAATGTAGCTGAGGCTTCTTTAATTACCGTCGATTTCACGAGCTTCGCTTCCCGCGACTGAGGCAGGGCTTGGCGAACTTCCGCGAGGCATAGATCAACGATCTCTTGCCGGGGCTTCTTCAACAGATCGTATGAGGCGCTGATGACCAACTGGAGGTACTGCCCGTTCTCAGCGCGCCTTCCGTTTGCTTCCCGGTACAGCTTTGTTTTGTTGAAAATCCATTGCGTTGTCGTGTCGAGAAGCGTAACGAATGGTTCGCTCATGATTTCGCGATCAAACCAGAAATGGACACCGGTAATCGGCGATACCTTGATCTGTTCGATTTGTGCCAAACGCGGCTCTCGCTCTTTAATTGCAGGCGGCAATAGTTCGGCGAGCGCCTGGTGCGGAATGGCAATGACGTACGCGTCAGCGGTCTCGAGACATTGATTGTCGAACTCGACGGCCGTTAACGTCGTGCCGTCATGACGAATGGCACGCATTGGCATGCGCAAATTCACTTCCCCGCCCCGGTGTTCAATCGCCGATTTGCAGCCACCATACAGCTGTGCGAGCGGCACGCTTGGCACCCCCATCCGGTAGCCCGCACGATTGCAAAGGAAAGCCTTCCAAAACACATCAACGCCAAAGCGCGCGTCTGTGCGGTCCAGTTCCTCGTCCAAAGCGCTGACGAGGACTACGCGCCAGAACCGCTCAATAGCACCGGCTGTTTGATTTCGCCGTCGCAGCCATTCCAGCATTGAGAGTCCGCCGGACACGTCGAGATCCGGCGTGTGCCCCTGGCCACGGAGAATGTCGAGCAGTGCTCGACCGATAGAAGCTTTGTCCGCAGTGGCGAGCGGCGCGAACGTCAAGAAGGACCCCGTCATGTGCAGTGGGGCAGGAAGAATACCCGCCCGCATGACTCCAGTCCTGCCTTGCGGGTCTTGAAACAGGAGCCGATCAAAAAATCTGATCTTGTTTTCGGAGCCAACGCGACGGTAGAAATCTTCCAGGTTTGTGCAGCAACCCAGCGTGACGTGCTGGCAATTGTCGACGTGTTCCCCATCGGGCAAGACATACGATGTGGCGCGGCCACCCAGGTACGGCCGTTGCTCAAACAGACGAACGTGCCAGCCGGCTTCAGCCAGCGCGACGCCCGCTGACAGCCCCGCGAGCCCGCCGCCGATCACGATTACGTTTGGCAAGAATGTTCTCTCTCGTATGGCGCCCGAATCGCGCCTTCGCTACTAGCTTGAGCTTCTCCGCTTTCGTCAGCCGGACACGGCCGTTGAAGACGGCAAAATCGGTAGACTCGATCCGCGCCAACAGCGAACTGTAGGTATGGACGAGCAGCCACAAAGTCGCTTGGCTATCTTCCGCGACGAGTCCGAAAAGATCGGCGCCTTCCTCGTAGAGCTTCCAGGCCCGGTCCGCCTCGAACCGCAGCAATTCGCACACACCAAGGGAGGTCTCGCCGCGCGTCAGATCATCTTTAGAGATACCAAAATGAGCGAGATCCTCTTCCGGCAGGTAGACCCGGCCAAGTGAAACATCTTCCTTCACATCGCGGATCATGTTGGTTAGCTGAAACGCTAGGCCAAGTTTCTCCGCCAGTTCCAGGGCTCGAGGATCGCGAAATCCAAAAATATGAGTGCAGGTCAACCCTACCGTTCCCGCGACGCGATAACAATATTCCCGCAGCCGCTCGAAGGATGGATACGTTTGAATCGTCAAGTCCATTTCCGCGCCAGAAATCAGATCGTGCAGATAGCGGGGTGGCATCTTATAGCGCTCGATCGTGTCGACCAGCGCGGGTAGTACTTCCGCCGCGCCTGGTAAAGCCGCAAACGGCGACGCGACTGCGGCCGAACCGTCGATGGCCTGACCTTGGCCATTGACTGACAAATCCAGCGCAGCGCGCCATCGAGCCAGCCCACGCTGTTTGGCGGCCAGATCGGCGCCTTCATCGGACACGTCGTCGATCAGGCGCATGAACGCGTACAGCGCTACGATTCCATCGCGCTTCGGCTTCGGTAAAAGGAAAAATGCCGGATAGAAACTGCTATGGGCTTCGCGAGCAATTCGGTGGCACTGTTCATACGACTCTGGAACATCGAGCAGTTCCGGTCGCTTATTCTCCGCGGCGTTCGTAGAGCGCTGTGCCTGAGTGATGGGCGTCGGTCCCGACTTCAGCACGTGCGCGACAATCGCTCGCCCCAGCAGGCGTACCTGCTTCCCCTTGCTCACTTCTGGGCGGTGATTCAACGTGTCGTAGCCGATGTTTTCGATTGCATCGAGTACGGCCAGGCCACCCCGGCTAAACATTTCCAGGTCGACTCGTAGTTTACCCTCCACCATTTCAGAGAGCGGCATCCCTTCGTTGAACAGCTCCCGCGTGTACTCGACCAACTCCTTCATCAGCGCAACATAGCGTTCACTGAAACGTTTCTCGACGATGTCGCTCTCGCTCACACCGTGAGCCGCCGCGCGGTCGAGGGGAATGTAGATTCGCTCCTTCTCGAGATCACGCGAAACGTCCTGCCAGAAATTCGCCAATTGCAGCGCTGTGCAGGTCGCATCCGAGAGCCGTTGCCGCTCGTCGTCGCGATAACCACACAAGTACAAGACGAGCCGGCCGACAGGATTCGCCGAGTACACACAATAGTTCAGAACCGCATCCCACGTCCCGTACCGCTTGGTGACCTGGTCTTGTCGGAAGGCTTTCAACAGATCAGCGAACGGCTGTTTTGGAACGTCTTTGGCAACAACCGTTTCATGCAAAGCGACAAAAACCGGATGCTGAGGTTTGTCTTCATAACAAGCGGCCAGTTCTCGCTCCCACCAGTCGAGCAATTCCAGCGCCCGTGCTTTGTCCGGAATCTCGTCGCCCAGATCATCTGCCCAGCGGCAATAGGCGTAAACATTATAAAAGTGCTGATGCAATTCCTTCGGCAAGAGCCAGGAGACAACGTTGAAGTTCTCGTAGTGATGGGTGGCTAGCCATTTCGTGTACTGTTGGGCGGCGAAGGAGTTGCACCCGTTTGCCGGAAGCCTCTCCATTAATGGAAGTTCGCCTGGGCGTAACATCAGATAGAACGGTCCTCTTCGATTGAACTTGTCAGTACAAGTATTTAATTTGACCAGCCGCTGGACACTGGTTATGGGCTGCCACCTACGGCCGAACGGCCAGCTTGATTTCCCCACTGCGAGATTTCATGCGGGCAAACGCCTGCGGCAGCGCTTCCAAACGAATCTCTTCCGTAACAAACTCTTCGGCCGAAACATCTCGCCGGCGGACAGCTTCGAGCGCCTCGCGTATGAACCGAGGGGTGTGGTGGAAAGGCGAAATCATCCGAATCTCGGAATAATGGATCATCGCAGGCTCGATTTCGACGCGGGTGCCCGTCGGCAACCCGCTGAAGAAATTCACTACGCCGCCACGACGAACCATTTTCAGAGCTTGCTCCCAGGTGGCCGGGTTCCCCGCTGCTTCAACGACGGAATCCGGGCCGCGCTTGTCTTCCGTCAATTCCCGCACAGCTGCGACAGGATCCGCGACTTCGGTGACATTGATGGTGAACGACGCTCCCAACTTCCGCGCGATCGCCAGCGGACCTTCGCGCCGAGCTAAGGCGATCACGCGCACTCCGCGGCGCGATAGCATCCGGACGTACTTCAATCCAATCGGGCCACAGCCGATCACTGCGGCTGTATCATCCGTGCGCACTTCCATTTCATGAATTCCCCGCAGGACGCAGGCCAGGGGCTCAACCAATGCCGCGCTGTGGTCATCAACCGAGTGCGGGACTTCCAGCATGTTTTCTCGGACAATACGGCCAGGAATGCGCATGTATTCGGCGTACGCGCCGTTATTGAAGAGCAGGTCTTCGCAAAGATTCTCCTGGCCCCGGCGGCACTGATAACATCGGAAGCAAGGAGCGGAATTCGCGGCGATCACACGGGTACCAAGACGCCACCTCGGATCCACACGCTTGCCCATGGCCACGATTTCGCCGACCACCTCGTGGCCAAAGACAGCCGGAGGCTGAATCATCATCGCGTGGTAGCCACGCTTCCAGACCTTCAGATCCGTGCCATCGGTAAGGGCCAGACGTACCCGCAACAGGACCTCATCTAGGCCTAGCGCAGGCACGTCGATCTGCTCAATTCGCAGATCTTCACTACCGTACAGGACCGCTGCTGTCATCTTCGAAGGCACAAGAATCTTCTCTGGGACCAGAGCCTCTTCCAGTCCGATCTCGGTCTTTTTTGTAGATGCAGTTCTCATTCGTGCGTTATCAATATCTTCAGAGAATCTTCCGTGGGTCGGGCCGCCAGTTCCAATCCTTCCTGAATTTTAGCCAATGGAAATCGGTGAGTGACGATATCCATCACCGGGAGTTTCTTCCCCAGCACCAACGCAGCCGCACTTTCTTGGATGTCCACGGCTGCACTGTAGCTGCCCAGAATCTCCTTCTCGTCGATCCCCACGGCCGCAGCAGGAAACTCGATCTTTGTTACCGGATCGTTTGCAGCGAACAACAATACTCTGCCCCCGGGCCTCGCCGCAGACAAAGCGTCGACCACCACTGAGGGGTGCGCCACGGCGACCAATACCGCGTCGGCACCGCGACCCTCCGTCCGAGCCCGTATCTCCCCCATAAGCTTACCACTTATAGGGTCAAATGACTCTATGGCGCCAAGTTCCAGACTCTTGGCCCTCCGGGTGGCCATCGGGTCACTAGTGTAGATGCGCGCACCGATGGTATTGGTCACCATGAGAAGCTGAAGACCGATAGGCCCACAACCGATGATCAACACGGTTTCACCGGCCTGAATACGCGCTTTTTGCACTGCCTTAACAATCGTATTGATGGGCTCAATGAAGGTTGCCTGCTCAAAACTCACGTCGTCAGGCAGGGCGATAATCCCGTGCTCCGCCACCCAGGGCATCGCCTTCACGTACTCGCCAAAGCCGCCCCCGTTCGGCGTGAAGCCGCCCGTAAGTCCCGTCGTCTTGTATTGCTTGCACTGCGAGAACAGGCGGTTCCGGCAATAGAAGCACGTTCCGCAAGGAATATGGTGAAAACTCATGACCCGATCGCCGAGTTTCCACTTGGTGACGCCACGCCCAACGGCCACGACTGTGCCCCCGAGCTCATGGCCGAGAATCTGCGGCGGCTCAACGTAGCGTTGGAAGATCTTCTTAATGTCGGTGCCGCAAATACCACAAGCCGCGACCCGGATCAGCACTTCGCCGTCGCCCACATCCGGGACGGGCACCTCTTCGACACGCACCACTCCCTTATCGCGGTACACCCCGGCGCGCATCGTTTTGGGAATTACTCCCATCGTCCTCAGTTCGTCCGTTTCCATTCCTGGGCCTTTCATCGTCCTGCCGCCTCTCGAGAGACTGGCACCAACGTTGGTGCTGCAAGTACTTGGATATATCGATCCAAGAAGGCCACCAGCACCTCGGCGGCTCTGCGACTTTGCTTCCCGAAGCGGATCAGGGCTGGCAGAGCCAATGGATTCTTAGCGAGTTCCACGAGAACCCGCGGAATGCTGATCTGTCGATCGGCTGAGATCGTCAAGTTGAAATTGATGGGAAGATCTTCCGTAGCCGCATCACTAATCGCTCGAACGACAATTCCTCTTGCGCCCCAGGCAATCGCTTCTTTCACAATCTCGAAACTCTCCATGTCTACGGATTGCGCCCGCGAAGCGCATTGCCTCTTCAGTTCGGCTTTCACTAGAACCTGGTCGGTCGTGAGAAGGCAGTCCGAGCAGATTGCCCCCAACTTTATCGCTTGTTCGTGCAAACCCGCATCTACTCTCGTCTCCTCAGATCGTGTGTCGGCATACCGACTCTCCGCCATAATCGACCGCGGCGCGATAATGTCACCGGGAACAAGTTTTTCTTCCAAAGCGCCGGCGAGCCCGCTGGAAATGCAAACGTCGAAATGGTGGTCCTGGTCCGCCATGGTCATCATCAGCCCCATGGCATGGATGGCGGCCTGCCCGCCCATGCCCGTCAAAAGAACTGTGATTTCTGAGTTCCCGATATTCGTTTTGCGCAGCGGCAGTCCGTCGTAATCGATCGAGCGAAAGTCCCGCAGTTTGCGCCACGGCGCAAATTCCGCATCCACGGCAAATGTCACCAGAATCCTCATCGCTCCGCTCGAAACCCTCACGCCGCCAGATTCATCTTCTTTACGCGCCGGGGGGAGACATAACCATTAGACTGGTACCAGCGCACCGCCCGTTCCAGCGCAGCCCTCACCGAACCTGGCTGGAAACCCAGTTCCCTTTGAGCTCTCGAGCAATCAACAAACATTTTGTGTTGCGCAATCTTCACACCTTCGACTGGAATCTGTGGCTCCTTGCCAACTAAGCGGGAGAAGGCACTTTCCACGTAAGCCACGCTGAGCGCAAAACCGTGGGGGATTTTCAGTCCCGGCGCGGGTAGACCGGTGATCTCCGCCAGTGTATCGAGAAGTTGTTTCAGCGTGAGGTTCTCCGCCCCAAGGAGATACCGTTCGCCGATCTTCCCCCGCTCCGCCACCAGCAGGTGCCCTGCCGCACATTCTTCGACGCCGACAAAATTTAGACCGGTCTCCACGTAACCTGGCATCTTACCGTTGAGAAAATCGAGAATGATCTTGCCGGTCGGCGTCGGTTTCCAGTCCCACGGTCCAACGGGCGTGGTCGGCATGACAACAACCGCGGGAAATCCGGCGGTCGCCGCCATCAAAACTTCCTGCTCAGCCTGCCACTTCGATCGTTTATAGTGTCCGATCATTTCGCCAAGCGTCGAATTCGTGGTTTCATTCGGCAACTCGGGTCGGTCCACGGCAATGGTGGCGACCGTGCTCGTGTATATTAATTGCTCCACATTGGCTGATTTCGCTGCCGCTAACAGATTCTTGGTCCCGCCAACATTGGAATCGTAGATCTCCTGAGGGTTTCTGGCCCAGAGCCGATAGTCAGCGGCGACATGAAAGACGCGCTTCACCCCCTTCAGCGCCCGTTCGAGTGAATCAACATCCCGTAAGTCACCGGTGACATATTCGAGAGAGAGGTCGCTGATGGCGCGATTGTTGCTGGATTGCCGCATCAGTACGCGGACACCCTCTCCGCGAGCCACAAGTTGCCGCGCCACATGGCTCCCCAAAAACCCTGCCGCTCCTGTGACTAGTGTCGTCATCTCAACCCGCCTCGTTGCGGCGCTCACCCATACTGCTGCTGAACTGCCATGCCAATAGCTTCCAGAGGTCTCCCGCTTTCGCATTCATCCCGAGTAGTGCTGCCGACTCGTAACCGTCGTAGCTCTGACAGCTCTCGCAGCGCGGATTTAGTCCTCGCCCATAGTTTTCCCAAACGGTCTTCTCGATTAATTCTTTGTACGACTTCAAGTAGCGAACGCTGTGTTTCGAACACGGTTCGGACCAGCCGTGCGGGCCATACACAGGACTGCCCCAAGCGCTGCAGTCCAACTCGCGCTCGCCTCGCAAATACTCCAGATAGATAGGTGACATCATCAGGTTGTACGAATCTACGCGCGTGCTCGCCTCGCGAAATCGTTCATGCATCTTCTCACGAAACCGTGCGCTGCCGTCACGGCACAATTTTTCGGAGGGATAGTGCGGTGAAAGCACATAGCCGTCAACATGCATGGCATGCAATGTTTCATAGAGCAGCCCGAGATCGTTCACATTCGTATCGGGATAGATCGTGGAAGTCACAACCACAAAGAAGCCGGCGTTTTTTGCGGCTTGGATACCATCCACAGCTTCGTTGAATAACCCCCTCCGTTGCGCACGATGATCGTGGACCTCGCCCATCCCATCCAGTCGGACATTCCAGAAGAAACTGGTATCCGGCGGAATCATGTGCAGATGCCGCCTTATCAGCGATCCATCCGTGCAGACGAACAAATGCCGGCCGCGTTGCAGGATTTCTCGCGTGATCGTGGCGATTTCAGGATGTTCCAGTGGTTCGCGACCGCAGATCAACACAGTCGGAGCGTCGCATTCGTCGATGGCCTCGTTACATTGCTCTACGCTGAGAATGGTGCCATCGGCCGAAGAGCAACACGTGCTCCCCAAAGGTTCCACGCTAAGCATCACGGGACACTTGCGGTCTGCGCGGAGTTTCCTGCTCACCAAGTGCCGCACTGAGTCAAATACGAGGCCGAGGGGATACCGCATCGGATTGCTAGGCGGTACGCCGTTCGCGCTCTGAGTAGAGCCCGCTGCGTAGCCGGAAGTCATTGGGGTTGAATTTCACCGCGCAAAACTCCTGAGCGCGTTTCGCCTGATTGCGATAGCGAGCCAGCGCGTATACGGGAAATGAGTTCTTATACAGGTGGTACTTGAGATAGAAAACGCCAGGGAAGCCGGTGCCCGTAAAGTCCTCTTCGCTCCAGGAGCCGTTCGCGTTCTGTTGCCCAACCAGGTAAGCGGCGGCCTGCGCGATTGCCGGATCGTTCGGGTCGGCGCCTGCCAGCAGACCAATCAGTCCCCATGCGGTCTGCGAAGGTGTGCTATTCCCTCTGCCCTTGCTCGAGACGGTTTCGTAGCTGGCCAGAGATTCGCCGAAGCTGCCGTCAGGCTTTTGAGTTTCATGCAGCCACTTCACAGCACGCACACAGTACTCTTGGGCTGTGAGCGAAACGGTCTCCAGGGCGCGCAGAACGCCGCTAGTGCCATAGACGTAGTTGACGCCCCAGCGCCCAAACCATGATCCGTCCTTGCATTGGTCCTTGGTGAGGAAACCCACAGCCCTGCGCACCACTGGGTGACTCGCGGGCCAACCAAATCGCCCGAGGCATTCAAGAACTCGTGCCGTGACGTCCGCCGTCGAAGGATCGATCATCGCATTGTGGTCGGCAAACGGAATATTACAGAGCAACTGGCGGTCGTTGTCTCGGTCAAAAGCGCCCCACCCCCCGTCGCGATTCTGCATGCTGAGCAGCCATTGAATGCCGCGACGCATGGCGCCTTCCATGCGTTTCGAGTCCGGGAACTTGACCCTCTGCAAGGCCATCAATACGAATGCTGAGTCGTCGACATCTGGATAGAAATCGTTACGGTATTCAAAGGCCCAGCCACCGGGCTCAGCATCTTTATTCTTCACCTGCCAGTCGCCGCCGCCCAAAATCTGCTTCGTCAGCAGCCAATCGGCCGCCTTTAGCAACGCCGGATGATCCGCTGGCAATCCGGCTTCTTCCAGCGCAACCATCGCGATGCACGTATCCCAAACCGGCGAGACGCAAGGCTGCAGGCGGATGGTGTCTTCCTCTTCAATCTCAAATCGAGAGAACTCCTTGATCTCACGGAAAGTCAAAGGATCGTCCGGCCCATGCCCAAGCGCCATCAGCGCAAATATCGAATTCATCATGGATGGGTAAATCGCGGCCAAACCTTCGGTCCGCTCCAGGTGCTCTACCATCCACTGTTTCGCTTCTTTAATCGCTTTCTGCCGTAACGGTTTCCAGGGAAGTTTCTCGTAGAGCTTGAGTCCGCGATCGACGGCCAGGAACAGATTCTTCCAGGAGATAAGCTGCTTGCTCCAATTGAATGCCGCCGCCCTTTGTGAAGGATCGCTAAAAAGCTCGTCAACGCGCGCATGCTCCGGCAGGCGGAAGTCAGGCCGCAGCGCGGACAGAATCGCCATCGGAATAACGATGCCGCGAGTCCACGACGACATCTCGTAAATGTTGAAGTAGAACCAACTCGGCAGCAGCATCAATTCCGGTGGAATCGCGGGAACGAGCTCCCAACCAACCGCACCAACTAAAGCGAGGTAAAAGCGCACGTAGGAATTGGTATGTTCCAGCCCGCCCAACCTGTGTATCGTCTCGCGGGCCTTGACCATGTGCGGCGCATCAGGAGCGTCGCCAGCGAGTTTAAGCGCGACGTAAGCCTTCGTGGTGGCGTTAAGTTCGCACGGCCCTCCCGGATAAATGGGCCAGCCGCCTTCCGGCATCTGCCGCCGACGAACGTAATTCGCCAGTTTGCCGATTCTTGTGGGCTCAGCTTTACCAAGGACGTGGAGATAGTAGATGTAGTCTGATTCCAGGGTAGTGTCGGCCTCGAGTTCGCCGTGCCAATACCCTTCCTCGGCTTGGATCGAAAGGAGGTACTCCGTGCCGTTCTTGACGGCGGTCTCAACCCGCTCAGCCCAACCTTCCTGCTGCCAAGGCGTAGGGGCGGGCGCAACTGGAAGCTGTTCTCCTACGCGTGCAAACGACGCCATCTTTGCTCCCCCCTAGAGCAAATCGGTGAATCCTGGCTAAATACACCCCCAACAGGTGCGGTGAACCGAGCTAACTTGCCTGTTGCGAAACACTTCCGTCCGAAAGTGCGATCCGAATGCTCTGGGTAACCCCAGTACATCTCCATTATGGCCGTACCCCCTAGGGTGGGTCAATGAATAAGATGCTGAATTGAGAACTCTTCAGCTCAACCGGTTTAGATTGCAGCGCTTGGCGGTCCCTCTAACATTCGATGCACCAAAGCCCAAAGCGGTTGGGGCAGATCCTCTCCCTCGCGCTGGATAACGGAGGGCTTCTCCTTGATGAGTTGGGCGGGGAGTTTGAGCCAGAGGGGGGAGGGGGGAGCCTCTGTGGACAATTCACCGCGCAGCACCAAAGCGTGGGAGCGGTCGAGCGCCAACTGAGCGGACCCCTTGAAATCTTCTTTCATGGGATCAATCACCGCAAAATAAAGCGAAGGCTTCACAAACTGCATGAGGGAGTTGCTTTCGACAATCAACCCACGAGGCCGGGTTTCGTTCGGCGGGATTTCGTCGAGGGCCTGGCGCAACAGTGGTAGTCCCTCGGCCAAATACCCCTGTTTTGTGCGAAGCCAGAAGGATTTTTGTGCGCCGGCCTTCAAGAAACGCGCGCTGTCGGTGCCTGAATCGCTGCTTTTCTCCCAATCCAGCGCACAGACGTGCTCCGTTGGGGCGCAGTCACAATTCTCACCGTTCTGCGCACAAACCCCATGACCGTACTGTGTGATCTTCCCTGCTACCCACTCGGCTCGCGGGAATGCGCGGATGATGTCACAGACGAGTTGGGTTTTGCCGATGCTCCGCGTGTGGCCGCCGACCACAACCAACCGCCACATTGTTTTCTGCTGAACGGCTTCTACCATCTTTCGATTGTCTCGCTTTTAGGAATTCTTTGCGCTCAGCTTCTCTTCCACTCTCTTGAGCCGCTCTCCCAATTCCGGCAGTCTCGCATACCACACATAGGCTTCCTTGAATTTGTCCAGAGGACGAGCCGGCGTTCCCCAAACTGTTTGTCCGGTGCGAATCGTCTTACCAGTCGGTATCCCCGCCTGCGCTCCGGCGATGGATTGATCCTCGAGCGTGCAGTGGTCCGCGATTCCCACCTGTCCGCCACAAACAACATGGCGGCCGAGACGGCTGGAGCCGGAAATCCCAGTTTGCGCCGCAACCACCGTGTGCGCGCCGATCTTCACGTTGTGGCCGACGTGAACAAGATTGTCGAGCTTGACTCCTTCAGCGATTCGGGTGTCGTCCAGCGACCCACGATCGATCGTCGAGTTCGCACCAATCTCCACATCGTCGGCAATCTCCACAATTCCTGCTTGCGGAAACTTCCAGTAGCGCTCGCCATCGAAGGCGTACCCAAACCCATCTGCGCCAATCACTGCGCCGGAATGAATCTCCACGCGATCACCGATTCTCACCGACGAATACAGCGTCACGCGCGGATGCAGCAGGCAGTCGTCGCCCAGCCAGCATCCGGCGCCAATCACCGTGTGCGATCCAATCTGCGTGTTTTCCCCAATGTGGACGCCCTCACCAATGACCGCATAAGGCCCGATGGCGACCTTCGCACCGATTTTGGCGAGAGGCGAAACAATCGCCGTCGGATGCACGCCGATTGCGATCGGAGCCTTGCCCAGCAGGATTTGTGCTGCTTTCGCAAAGGCCACTTTCGGTTTGTCGCTTCTCAGCACCGTCTTGCCCTCCAGTACGACGCCATCGGGGGCGACAACGCAGATTGCCGCGGAGGCAAGTGCGCGATCCACGTGCTTCGCCGCTTCGACATAAACTAGATCGCTTACTCCCGCGCGTTCCGGCGCGGCAACTCCTCCCAGCTCCACACTTCCGTCGCCTTCGAGACGAGCACCAATCTTTTCCGCCGTCTTTCTCGCCGTTACTTTCATCGGTCGCCTCTTTCCCTGCTCTCAGTCAAGAAACTTGTACAGCGGCGCTTCCCCTTTGGGACGGTTCTTCCAGCGCGCATGGACCCAAACCCACTGGTCCGGGTACGCCCGCACAATCTGTTCGATGACCTTCGCAAACTTCTGTGTGTTGGTCACGACATCCCGCTCGAGGTCGCCCGTTCGCTCGAGCTCAATTGGCGGCTCGAACCTCAAACGATACTTCCGCAGATTCTGATCCCAATAGGCATAGCCGGGCACAACGGCCGCATCTGTGTGGAGGGCGACGCGAGCAATTCCAGTAGTCGTGCAAGCAGGCGTGCCGAAGAAGTCGACCCAAACGCCTTCCTGCGGCATGGTGTTCTGGTCAGCCAAGATCCCCACTGTGCCCGCATTCGTCAGGACCTTCAGCATCACGCGCGCCGCTTCATTCTTGTAGATCGGCAAGTTTCCCGACAATCCTCGGTACAGATTGACCATGGCGTCGAGCGGCAAATTGTCCAATGGGCGTGCCATGTAGTGCAGTGGATATCCGTACAGGGCATGAGCAAAGCTGGACAGCTCCCAGGCGCCGATGTGGCCGGACAAGTAAATGACGCCCTTGCCCCGGCGCGCACCCTCCAGGAAATTCTCGTGCCCATCGAGAACAACAACGCTCTCAATGTTATCCTTCGTGTATCGCGGGAAACGTGCAAACTCGACAGCCATCCATCCGAGATTTCTGGACATTTTTCTGAGCACGTCGCGCCGCTGATCGTCCGTCCACTCCGGAAAGGCCAGCCGCAGGTTGAATTCGGCAGTCTTCCGGAGTTTCGGCAATAGGACAAGAAGCAGTCGTGTGGCACAGCCGGCCAGAAATCGTGCGATTGGGCGTGGTAATGCGCCCAACAGCTTCACAAACGTCCACGCCACGGCATATTGCAACCACTCAATCATTCGCGCTGGGCGTCTCCCATCCCAAGATACACCGACAATGCTAAACTCATCCTTCCGTGACGCAAACAGACCAGTCGCTTCCCAGTTCTCACTCCATAACGCCGGCGGCACGCGTTGCCTGGCTCCTGCTGATCCTGGCGACGCTCTATTTTTCCTACTTTCACAACCTCGGAGTGATCGGCCTGGTTGGTCCCGACGAACCGCGCTACGCCTGGATCGCTCGCGACATGGCGGAAACCGGCGATTGGGTAACGCCGCGTCTCTATGGCAAACCATGGTTCGAAAAGCCGGTTCTCTATTATTGGGGCGCTGCGCTGAGTTTCAGATGGTTCGGTGTGACCGACACGACAGCGCGGCTGCCCAGTGCGATCGCGGCTCTTCTCGCGACAGTAGCTATGGGTTGGCTGGCATGGCGCCTCTACGGTGGCGAGACAGCGCGGTGGCTGTTGGCATTGTTGCCACTGACCGTCGGGATGATCGGGTTTTCTCATGCTGCTGCCACGGACATGGTGTTCGCGGCGATGCTAACGGTCGCGATGACTTTTACCGTTGTGGTTCTGGGGCTAATTCCACGCGAAGTTGGCGCATCGCCACCGACATGGCTCGCGTTAATTCTCTTTGGGTTCTTCCTCGGACTCGCGGTTCTCGCAAAGGGGCCCGCCGCGCTCATTCTGTCAGGCGGCGCCGTGTTGTTTTGGGCAGCTATCACACAACGATGGAGAGAAGCCTTTCGCTGCCTTCACCCGTTCGCTGTCGCCAGTTTCTGCGCAACCGCATTGCCATGGTACGTGATCTGCGCACGGCGCAACCCGGACTTTTTCCGCGTCTTCATCATCGAGCACAATTTCAAGCGGTATCTGACGCCTGAATTTCAACACATCCAACCGTTCTGGTTCTACGTTCCTGTCACACTTGTAGCATTTCTACCCTGGGCGGTGCTTCTGCTTTGGGCCTCGATTCTGGGAATCCAGCGCATCTGGCAGAACGGGCGGCTGCATCCAGCGACGACTCTCCTGTTGTGCTGGGCCGGATTCAACCTGGTATTCTTCTCGATTTCCAAGTCTAAACTCCCGGGTTACATTTTGCCGGCGATCCCCGCGATTGGGCTCCTGCTTGCGCGTTCGTTCGTCGTTTTCTCGAATCAGAACGAGAAGAGTCTTCGCTGGCTACTCTCGGTTTACGCAGTGGGTTCGTTGCTGGCTGGCATACCTCTGATCGCCGTTGGAAAGATGCCTCGTGTATTGCTCAAACCGGGCCCTGGCGAGTTTGTCGCGGTCGGTTGTGTGGTGTTGGCCTTTGGACTGGCGAACATGCTCCTGACACTCAAGACGCGCGCAGTTCCCACCGCGGCTCTCTGCGTGATTCCCATATTGCTTCTGACCCTGCTGTTTCGACCACTATCACATCCCTGGCTCGCTCACGATCCATCTGGAAGAACATTGGCGGCCGAACTCACGAAGGCGGACCTGTGCAAGACTCAGCTTTTCGCCGAGAACATGAAGCGCGGGCAGCTCTACAGTTTGAGCTTCTACTTGCATCGCGAGGTCGAACCGTGGGATCGGAACCAGAGCACCCCTGGTTATCTGTTGGTGCTGTCGCGCCGCTGTGCGGATCTCGTCGGCCCCTCACTGACATGTGAGGACAGCCCGATTGAGCTCGGGCGAAGCGGGTGGTTTGCCTATCGCTTGGTGGTCAAGAATCAGTGAGCGGCCTTGGTGGCCTTGCCGGTCTTCACAGGAGCAGGTACAGCAGTAACCGAAGTGATCGGTAAATGAGTGAGGAAGAAGGTCACGACGCGGTTCTCGTAGGCGCGCTTTTCCTCATCGGGTAAGTTGACGAAATTCCCGTGCGCGATGATCACTTGTTCCCGAGGTTCAGGCGCTTTAAGAAACACATTTCGCGTGATCGCCCCAAGTTCCGGGTCATCGGTTGCCTGAATGTAGAGGGTCGGCACCTCGACGAGTTGCGGAAGCTTCGCGGAAAGCGGGGGATCATCCTTGTACGCGTAATTGATCCACTCGAAAGTAGTCTGCGCGGACTTCACCATGAGCGGGAAGCCGGCGACGCCGGTTTTTTCGACACCGATCTTCACCATTTGTTTTGGATAGTCGTAGACGGAGTCGAGAACCATCGCTCGGACACGATTGTCTTTCTCTGCTTCGCGCAACGCCGCGTATGCACCCAGGTTATAGCCCCAAAGACCAAACCGCGTCGCGTCGACGTCATTGCGTTGGGCTATCACATCAATGGCAGCCCGAACCTCGTCGGACTCCCGGTAGCCAAAGGTGGTAGTGCCGGCGTTGCTGCCGTGGGCCGCAAAGTCGAAAACGAAAACGTTGTACTGGTGATCCTGCAGGGCGGAGACCAAGGTGAGCAGTTCACCGCGGCTCGATTCGTAACCATGGCACAAGATAATCGTCGGTGCGCCGCGAAGGCCGGGGAAGAACCAGCCTTTTCGGTCCGACGGCTTCAAGTTAGGGACCGTGAAATCGATCTCATCCGGTTTCCCAGGGAAGCTGGCCATATTGATCTCGGAACTGGTGCGCTGAGGTTTGACGATCCAATAGGTCAGGACAACGGAAATCGCAGCCGTCGCCAGAGCCACAAAAACGATCAGGACGAGAATGATGGTGGCCAGTTTGGTATACCAGCGGCGGGGATAGCGTAATTCGTCGATGATTGACATAGTTCTCGCAGGGTCGAGTTCTAAAGGGCATGGCAAGCATCGGGCCGGGCCTCTCGGAACTCTAATTTGTAGGCTAGCACGCGAATCCGGCGTGCTGGACGACTTCTCAGCGGCGTGTGTTCGATTCGTATCCGCCTTTTGGGACACATTTGGCGAGGGGCGACCGGAATCGGCTATGATGGCACTGGCCAACAGGGACAAGGGTAAGGCCTTATTCATGAACATCATCGACCTCCGCCAGGCGACTGTTCGGCAGTTGGAGCCTATTCTTCTGGAAGAGGCAAGCCATTGGCGGGAGGAACTGCATTGGGATTACCGCAGCGCGCTGGAGCTGATTAAGAGGTTTCTGGACGCTCACGCACTGTGCGGTTCCGTAGCCATCGAGAACAACACCGCGGTCGGGTATGCCTTCTACGTTCTGGAGGATTACAAGGGACTGATCGGCGGACTCTATGTGTCTCAGCAGCAGGATCAGGAACCGATAGGGCGACGGCTGCTGGAGGACATGCTGTACTCGATGCGGGCGCTACCGCAGATGCATCGAATCGAGGCACAGCTGATGCCATTCGGCGGACCGGTCGATGCGGTGCTGACGGAGCAGGGATTCCGGTTGCACATGAGAAAGTTCATGCTGCTGGATTTGCGGAAGACGCCGAAGGAAGCACCAAGCATCAACTCCGGCTTTCGTGTGGAACGTTGGAACGACCGGTACTTCGATCCATGCGCGAAGCTGATCTATCTGGCGTACGCGAATCACATTGACGGAGAGATCAATGATCAATACCGTTCGCGGCATGGCGCGCTGAAATTTCTGAAGAACATTATCCATTTGCCAGGCTGCGGACAATTTCTGCAGAACGCATCGTTTGTGCTGCGCCATCCGGGGAGCGATGAACTGGTCGGCGCGGTGCTGACGAGCGAAGTGTCGCCGGGCGTGGGGCACACGACGCAGATCTGCATTCAACCCGGTTACCAGGGCCACGGGCTGGGCCGGGCGCTAATGCACGCTTCAGAGGAGGCGTTGCGGAGCATGCATTACAAGGAACTGTCGCTCACGGTGACGGCGGAGAATCGCGGGGCCGTGGAGCTGTACGAGAAGCTCGGATTCGTGACGATCAAGACGTTCACGGCGGGCGTGTGGCCGCGGTGAAAGAGTGATCAGTGATCGGCCGGAGCCCCGCGATCAGCGAGGGCGATCAGTTCCGCACAAAACAATCGAGCGCGGCGGTTTACTTTTTTCCTCCCATCAGATCCTTTTGGGCTTTTTCAAATTCGTCACCGGGGAGCCAGACTGGAATGCCCGGCGCAGCGGCGGCTTTCTGTCCGAGGGCATAGCCGAATTGGCCCATGAGAGCGTCGGCGTGGAAATCCATTCCGGGTTTGTATTCGTCGGAAGGCTGATGGTAGTCGTGTTCGACATAGTGCTTGGCTTGGGCGTCGCCCCAAGCCGTGTCGTGTCCCTGGAACTTCATGCCTTCACTGATGGAGAAAGCGGGAATGCCGACGCGGCCGAGACTGAAGTGATCGGAGCGGTAGTAGTGGCCGGCTTCCGGACGCGAATCGGGGCGAATAGTCAGGTGGAAATCCCTGGCAGTCTCTTCGACGACGGGATAGAAGCTGGTGCGCTCGGCGCCCGCAACTTCCACTTCCTCGGGCACTCCCAGAGGGGCGATGGCATCGTAGTTCAGGTCGAGGATGGGTTGGACAGGAAGTTGAGACAGGTGTTTGCCGAGATATTCGGAGCCGAGAAGGCCCTGCTCTTCGGCGGTGACCGCAGCAAAAAGGATGGAACGAGGCGGAACGGGTTTGGTATTGGCCCAAACGCGCGCGAGTTCAAGGAGAATGCCGCAACCCGAGGCGTTGTCGATCGCACCGTGATAGATGTTTGCGCCGGCGGGTTTGTTCTTGTCGATACCGAAATGGTCGTAGTGCGCGGTGTAGAGAATGGCTTGCGATTTTCTAGCGGCGTCTGAGCCTTCGAGCATGGCGACGACATTGCGGGAGTCAAAAGGCTTCACGGAGCTGGCAATGTGGGCCTTGAGCTTGACGGGAAGTTCAACGGGCTTAAAGTCGCGCGACTGAGCGTCCTGGTAAAGCTTGTCCAGATCGAGTCCAGCCAGGGCGACAAGCTTGCGGGCGACATCCTGCTGGATCCAGGAAGCAGCTTCGAGTTTGGGAGTACCATCGAGTTTCAGAAAGGACTTTTCCCCGCCCCAAGAATTGCGAACGACGCTCCAGCCGTAGCTGGCGAGATCGGTGCGATGAATGATGAGCGTTGCGACAGCACCGCGACGCGCGGTTTCCTCAAACTTGTAGGTCCAGCGGCCGTAGTAGGTGAGCGCTTTCCCTTTGAAGAAGGCCGGATCGTCCGAAACCGGCTCGCTGACAAAGAGGAGAGCGACTTTGCCCTTGAGATCGAAGCCCTTGTAGTCGTCCCACTTGTATTCAGGAGCGGTAATACCGTAGCCGACGAAAACGATGGGAGCGTCGATGTCTGCGACGGGAGTCTGCGCTTCGTTGGTGGTGACGTAATCGTCGAGGAGTTTGAGTGGGAGGGGGGAGCCGGAGTTGGGAACGAGGGAAAAGGAAGTGTCGGGGAGAGTCTGCACGCCGACCATAGGAACCTTTTGGAAATAAGTGCCGTTGTCGCCGGCAGGCTTGAGACCGTAGCTCTTGAACTGGTCGGCGGCGTACTGGGCGGCCAGGTCGCCGCCTTTCTGATTCATGCCACGGCCTTCGAGTTCGTCGCTGGCGAGGTATTTCACATGAGCACGAATCTTTTCGGAATCGAGAGTAGGGGCAGTGGTCGAAGCGGCAAAGAGGGTGGCAGCAGAAGCGAGGAACAGACAGACAGTCAACGATTTACGCATGCGGTCTCCGTTAATGAAAGTGCAACAAAGAAATGTAGCACGAGACGAGGAAGGGAGTACGGAAGCGTACGGGAAAGCGGTGGGGCGTACGGTACAGGTGGCGCACTTCTTTGGGGACGGATGCCGTAAGTCGTTTCAGGACAGCGCGGATCGGAGGTCTGGTTAACAATAACCGGGCACCCTCCCCCACCCCCATCGCGTAAGTAACTGGAATCGGGAGACTTGCGGGGGAGGGTTGTCGATGTGATGGAACAAAAGGAGTTGCGACGGTAGAGGCGAATGGTGTGATTGGAATAGCGAGTGTGAGAGTGAGAGATCAAGTTTTCTTCTTGTCGCGATAGGAGTCGAGATCGTCGACGGCTTGGCGAAGACGAGCCCAGGCGGGGTGGGTGGTGGAGGTGAAGGATTGCTGATCGGCGAAACGGGCGCACTGGTCGACCAGCACGGTGAGTTTGGTGATTGCTCCGACGCGTTCGGGAGACAGACTGCCTTCGCACATGGCACGAGAAAGGGCACGAAGAGCGCGATTGCGGGCTCGGGCGGACGAGCGGCCATTGGCAAGAGGTTGGAGAACGCGAAGGAGGTTGTCCTGGCGAGAAGCTCGACGGGAAAAGGTGCCATGGGAATAGCAGAGGCCGTCGAACTTGGGGTGAGCGGGAAGAGTGCAGTGCCGGCCGTCCTTATAGGCAAAGGTGCAACGGGGAGTTTGGGTAGGGTTGGTATGGCGCGAGGACATGCGACAAGTATGGCACTATTCGTCATCATACATAAGTAATACACATTGAACCCGCGAAAACTGGCGGCGAAGGGGCTGGAAACAGGAGTGAATGGCGCATCACACGGCGCGTTTACCAGGATTTGACGTATGACTTGCGGACTGTAACTCATGATTGACTTCACCAAACTAGGGACCTAGGATGCGGCTAAGGGGAAGGAGGAAGGGGCATTCCTCCGTGCCCATAGAAACCGGTCACGACCCACTCATCGGCCAAACGTTAGGCCATTATCGGATCAACGAGAAGATCGGCAGCGGGGGGATGGGTGTGGTCTACCTGGCCCGCGACGAACATCTCGAACGCGACGTTGCGGTGAAGGTGCTGCCGTATGGCACGCTGTCCGACGAGTCGTCGCGCCGGCGATTTCGAAACGAGGCCATGGTTCTCTCTCGCCTGAATCATCCCAACATCGCGACGATATTTGACTTCGACACACAACAAGGCCTGGATTTTCTGGTGATGGAGTACATTCCCGGCGTGACGCTGAGCGACAAGCTCGTGGAAGCTTCCATTCCGGAAAAGCAGGTCATCAATCTGGGTGGACAACTCGCGGAAGGATTGTACGCGGCGCACGAGCAGGCGGTGATTCATCGCGACCTCAAGCCCGGCAACATCCGTCTTGGCACGGACGGGCGACTGAAGATTCTGGATTTCGGATTGGCGAAACTGCGCATGGTCGCCGCTGCAGGGGGTCCGGTAACCGAGACCATCAGCCAGACGCACGCCGTAGCGGGGACCTTGCCGTATATGGCGCCAGAACAAGTGTTAGGAGGAGAGGTTGACGCACGCACGGACATCCATGCGGCGGGTGCAGTGCTGTATGAGATGGCGACGGGACAACGCCCCTTCTCGAAAGTGGATTATTCGGAGTTGGTATCCGCAATCCTGCGCAGTTCACCGGCGCCGCCGACGATGCTCAATCCGAAATTGGCGCCAGAGCTGGGGAGGATCATCGGCAAGTGCCTAGAGAAGGATCAGGACAACCGCTACCAGTCCGCCAGAGAGTTAGCCATTGATCTCCGGAGGCTGGGAACGCCGAGTGGATCCACGGAGCTGCCGGCACCGTCGAAGACGGAGAAAATCGGCGCGGAAAAATCGGCGGGCCCCGGCCTGTGGAGCCGGTCCAGGATCGTCATCCTGCTGGTGATGGTGATCGGAGCGCTCGGCTATCTGGCGGGCAGTGCGGTATACCAGAACCGGAAAGCGCAATGGGCGCGCGAGGTCGCTTTGCCAAAGGCAAGACAACTGATTGTCAACAATGATTGGGCGGCAGCCTACGGCCTGGCGACGCAGGCCGAGAAGTACATCCCGAACGATCCGCAGTTGAAGGAGTTGATAGCGGATACGGCGATTTTGATTTCCGCATCCACCGATCCGGAGGGTGCAAGCGTGTTTCTGAAGCCATATGGCAATCCAGAGGACAAATGGGAATACATCGGCACGACTCCCATCCAGGCCTACCGGATGTCGCGGGGCTTCAGAGAATACAAATTGGTTAAGGTGGGGTACGACACGGCAACAGGCTTCACCGCGGGCGACCAAAGGCTGCCTCCTGTGCAAGGCGTAAAAATCCGACTGCAGCGAAGCCTGGTCAAGGCCGGCACAACACCGCTAGACATGGTGCTGGTAGAGGCCGGGAAGTACCACCCAACGATTCTCTATTTTCGGCGGCTTCAAGACGTCGAGTTGGGTGCGTTTTTGATCGATAAGTTCGAGACCACGAATCGTCAATACCAGGATTTTGTGGACTCGGGAGGGTACAAGGAAAAGAAGTATTGGAAACAGGAGTTCGTCGAAGGGGGAAAGCAGCTCTCCTGGGAAGAAGCGATGAGCCGATTCACCGACAAGACGGGGAGGAACGGCCCAGCGACATGGGAACTGGCACACTTCCCGGAGGGGCAAGCAGAGTACCCGGTGTCTGGAATCAGCTGGTATGAAGCGGCAGCGTATGCGGAGTTTGCCGGAAAGATTCTACCGACGGTGTACCACTGGAATAAGGCAGCGGGAGTGTACGATCTGGGCGGCGGAGTCAACACGACGAACGTGTCGATGATTCAGCCAGTGGTGGCGCACAGTAATTTTGCGGTCTCCGGACCAGCCGCAGTGGGGAAATATCGAGGCATCAGTCCCTACGGGGCGTTCGACATGGCCGGCAATGTGCGAGAGTGGATCTGGAACGGCGCCCCCGGCGGAAAATACCTGCTAGGGGGATCGTGGGGAACGCCGGAATATCTTTTTTTCGAATCGGCGGAATTGCTCTCGCCTTTCGACAGAAGTGTGACGAATGGATTCCGGTGCATCCGGCTGCTGGAAGATCGTCCTCTGCCGACAGCAACCACGGAGAACGTACCGACACCGCTGCCCGATTCGAATTTCCAGTTCACGAAGCCAGTGAGCGACAGCGTCTTCAAGATCTACGCCAATTACTATGCTTATGAAAAAAGGCCACTGAACGCCAGCATGGAAAAGAGCGACACAAGCTCTCCGTTCTACGTGCGCGAGCGGGTGACGTTTGACGCCGCATACGGCGGAGAGCGCGTAATTGCGCACGTATTTCTACCGAAGAACAGTAAGCCGCCGTTCCAAACGGTGATCATCTTTCCGGGAAGCGGGGCGCGCATGGTGAATTCCGTCGATGCGTACTCTTCGATCAACGTGGGAATGTTCACGCGCGCCGGCAGGGCGGTCATCTTTCCCGTGTATAAGGGGACGTTTGAGCGATCGGGGGTCGACGTATCGACGGCGAACTTAGAACGGGATTACACGATCAAGCTCTACCAGGATCTGGCGCGATCGCTGGATTACGCGGAGACGCGCTCCGATCTGGACCGGGGGAAGGTGGCGTACTTTGGATTGAGCTGGGGTGTGGCGGTGGCTCCCATCTTTGGCGCGCTGGAAAAGCGCATCAAAGTATTCGTTCTGGAAGGAGGCGGCCTGGTGCAGGAGGATCTGCCGGAGATCGCCCCGGTCAATTTTGCGCCGCGGCACACGGCGCCGACGGTAATCTTCGACGGCCGCTACGACATCGTGTTCCCGGTGGACACGAGCGCTAAACCTTTGCTGCAACGCCTGGGCACACCGGAGAATGAAAAGGCGCTGGTCCTCTTTGATGGAGGGCACGTGCCGCCGCTGGACAGCAAGCTAGAGAAGGAAATCCTGGACTGGCTGGATCGCTACCTGGGCAAAGTGCAATGAAAGAAAATCGACAGGTCCTTCGCGTGTCAGGGCAAATGAGGTGTGGCTCAGGCGATTTTTCGCAGCTCGCGAGTCAACAGATCCAGGTCGGTCAAGTAGCCTTGCTCGTCGTATTCAGTGAGCACGATCTTGCGCGTGATGAATGTGGGATGGCGCCCATGCCTGCAGCGCAGCAGACGGACTTCGGCGAGGGCGGTGTCCCAGTTGGCAGCGTCGAGTAACCGCCCACACCCGCAGGCGGAACAGGCGCAACTGAACCTAACTTCCAAGTGAATCATGTTCGGTGCCCTCCATCAGCAGGGCGAATGCTACGCCCTGGAAGTCGACTCAGGCGTGGAACGAGAGTCGCTCTGACGCCCAGAGTCCATGCGACGCACCGATGGTTCGGGGATCGCAACTTCCGTGCGTGCTTGCAGGATGAAAGTCCTTGGCACGAAGCTGCGTGGTTGTAGTGTGAGCCTTGGGCTCGCTGTTGGGTAATAAGATGGCCTGACACCACACAGGGGTTGCCGGGGTTGGAGAGGAAAACCGACGGGCGAGAGCCTGTCAGGCCGGAGCGGGCGCGTCCTGCTTGTACCAACGGAGGACGCGGAGAGCGCGCAGGGTGTTCCAGCGGCTTGGCTCACCGATGAACTCGCCGAAAGGCAAAGAGAGGCCTTCGTCGTACGATGCCTCGAGGAGCCATGGGCCGTTGGGTTGGCGCTTGCTCTCGATGAGATGAATGGCGTGGCGCATGCGCGGGTCAGGCGGGGTGCCGGCGGAGCGGAAGTAGTCGAGCGAGCGGAGCACATCGTAATGGTAACGGGGTGGGAAGGCGAGGCTGAGGAACTCGGGACTGGCAACCTCACCGGTGGAAAGACGGCGGAAGAGAGAGCGCTGGAGGAGGTACTCTTCGGCGCGGCGGCGAGCTGCGGCGATCTCCGGCGCGGACCCAATGGCGCGCTCATACTCGAGCAGCCCTTCGAGGACGCAGATTGTGGTGTGGAAGGATGAACGGGCACTCTTCGGCGCATCGCAGTTCCAACCGCCGTCGTCGAGTTGCTCGGCGATGAGACGGCGAGCGAGGCTGCGGGCAGGACGACCGAAGTAGGCGCCGAGGGCGAGCACACCACCATTGATGCAGGGCTCGACTTCACCCAGGAAAAAAGAATCGGCAGAAGATTCCCGCGGGCGCAATTCCCAATAACCGTCGCGATCCATGAAGGCCAAGCTTAACTCGAGGCGAGCTGCAGCGGACTCCACGGAAGGATCGGCGGGGTCAATGCCGGTGGCGCGCAGGAGGAGAAAGGTGAAGAGGGTCGGCAGCCAGAGGGGAGCGGCGTCGCGGCGCCACGAGCCATCGGTGTGCTGGCAGTCGAGGATCGCGGCGCCGAGGCCTTCGCGAGGAACGCGGGCGCGCTCCGCGGCGATCGAGGCTGGGGAGGCGCCAGTAAGATCGCGCATCGCTTGCCAGCGGATGGCTGGGTCGGAATCGAGAAGCCAGGCGATGGTGTCCATGGGCCGTACTCCGGGGCCGAAGGCAGGGCCGGGGCGGCTCAGCCGTGCGAGTGCGAGGGAGTATATACCACAAGACAAAAAATGCGGCGATCAGGGTTGGCGGTAGACCACTCCACCTTTCATGACAAAAGAGACGTGAGTGAGAGCGCTGATGTCGTCGAGTGGATTGGCGGGCACGGCGATGATGTCGGCGAAATAGTTGGGCTTGAGGGCACCAATTTCGTGTGACCAGCCGAGGAGTCTGGCGCCATTCAGAAGACCCGCCTGCAAGACATCGAGCGGCTTCATTCCGTACTGGACCATGAGGACGTACTCTCGCGCTTGCGTGCCGTGAGGAAATGGGCCGACATCGGAGCCGACAGCCATGGGAACTCCGGCAGCGATTTGCTTGCGAAATTCCTGGACGTGGAGATCGTGGAGTAGGCGTTCGCGCTGAGCAGCGGCAGGAGTGGCGGCGTGATCGGCAAAATATTCGGTGATGGTGAAGGTGGGGACGGCGTAGATCTGTTTCTGCTTCATGAGGCGCATGGTTTCGTCGCTGAGCTGATCGGCGTGATCGACGGAGACGACGCCGGCCTGGACAGCGTAAAGAGCGCCGGGTTCACCGGTGGCGTGAACAGCGACGTGTTTGCCAAGGCGAGCGGCTTCCTGAACGGCGGCGGCGAGTTCGGCTTCGGTGAATTGATAGGGAGTGAAAAAACGGCCGTCGCGAAGGGTGTCCGCGCCAGTTTCGTAGATCTTGATGAAGTCGGCGCCCTCCTTGAACTGCTGACGAATGACGGTGACGAGCTGATCGGCGGAGTTGGCGTAGGTGGCGTTGGACAGGACGTGCTGCTCTGGATTGAAGCGGTTGGCATCTTCGTGGCCGCCGAGAATGTCGACGGCATTGCCGGAGACGCGGAGGCGTGGGCCGGGGATCAGGCCGGAGTTGATGGCGTTGCGAACAGCGGAATCGGCGGAGCCGGCGCCTTCGGTACCCATGTCGCGTTCGGCGGTGAACCCGGCGAGGAGGTCTTCGCGGGCGGCTTGTGTGGCAAGGATAGTGCGCTGGGGGACGGACTCTTCGACGGTCTGGAGGTCTTCGGCACCCGGATGGAGGAAGAGGTGGATGTGGGCGTCGATGAGGCCGGGGAGGAGCGTGGCGTCGCCGAGATCGATGATCTGGGCGGAGGCGGGATGCGTAACCGTGGGGCCAACTTCAACGATGCGTTCGCCCTGGACGAGAACTTCGCCGGGAGCGATGATTTTGCCGGCTTCGATGTCGAGGAGGCGGGCGGCGTGGAGAACGATGGGCTTTGGGGCGTCGGACTGAGAAAGCGCAGGAGACGCAAGGAGCAACAGAAGAAGAGGCAGAAGGCAGATGCGAGAGTGATGGGAGTTCATGGCGGGAATCATAACGCAAGGGCATTTGCGGCTACAAAGCGAAGTCGAGGCTAGATGGCTTCGGCCAGTGCCAGGAGTTTGGTGACGGTGTTCCAGTTGCGGGCAGTGGAGGAAGTGTTCAGGATTTTGGCGACTTGCGACCAGGAGAGTCTGGGGCGGCCCTGGCCGTTGGGAAAGTAAATGAAGAGATGGCGACCGATGACGTGAAGCTCTTCAGGCGCGATATCCATTTCCAAGAGGGCGTTGCGCATGGTGGAGGTGGGTTCATCTTCGAGGAAAGCCACGGCGAGTTTGCCGGGCTCAATTCCCTTCCGTTTGGCGAAGGGATTGCGCGCGACGACTTCGCGCATTTCAGGAATAGCACGCAGCAGGACTTCCGGGCGGAAACCGTATTTGCGTTCGATGGCGACTTCAATTTTGTCTGCGAGGGCGGAGAGATTGCGCTCATCGGTGCGAAAGATGACGTTGCCACTTTGTAGAAGGGTCTTGACTTCAGCGAGTTTGAGGCCAGTGCAGAGCGAACGGAGATCGTCCATCTTGATTTTGTGGTGGCCGCCGATGTTGACGCCACGGAGGAGGCAAACGAGGACAGGCATGGCGAGAGTATAGCGCGAAGAAGGTGCCAAAGTGGCTGGCTGGGAGGAATGGAAGAGGTGACACGGGCAAGTTTGGCGCGTCTATACTCGAAAATGGACAGGTGCGGGGTGCACCTGTTGCCGCACATCGTAACGTTCAGGAGCACGATATGAACTTCACAGGAAAACCTTCGAGATTGGTGGCGTGTTGCGGGGCGATCCTCGCGTTGGGGATTGGGCTGGCGGTGTTGAATGCGCAGGAAAGAGCGCAAGAGAGCCACGGGATTGCCGTGGCGAGCATGGACCGCTCGGTGAAGCCGGGCGACGATTTTTACCTATACGCGAACGGGAGTTGGATTCAACGGACAGAGATTCCGCCGGATCGCGCGCGGATCGGAGTGTTCTCGAAGCTGGACGAAGTGAGCAGCAAACGAACCGCGGACCTGATTCAGGAAGCGGCGAAGGGCAAAGCGGCGGACGGGACGGGCGCGAAGAAGGTGGCGAGCTTGTACCTTTCGTACATGGATGAGGCGGGGATTGAGGCAAAGGGGCTGGCGCCGTTGAAGGGCATTCTGGACGAGATTGCGGGGATCAAAGACAAGAAGGCGCTGGCGTTTACGCTGGGAAAAACGTTGCGGGCGGACGTGGACGCGCTGAACAACACAAATTTCCATACGGCAAACCTGTTCGGGTTGTGGGTGGCGCCGGGGTTCAACGACTCCGATCACTACACGGCATATCTGCTGCAGGGCGGACTGGAAATGCCGGACCGCGAGTACTACGTAGCGGACAACGACCGGATGAAGAAAGTGCGCGAGGCGTACCAGGCGCATGTGGCGGCGATGTTCAAGCTGGCAGGTTTCGATCAAGCCGATGCAAGAGCGAAGCACGTTGTGGAACTCGAGCACGCAATCGCGGAAAAGCACTTGAGCCTGGCGGAAAACGAGGACATCCACAAGGCGAACAACACGTGGAGGCAGAACGAGTTTGCAGCGAAAGCGCCGGGGCTGGAGTGGGGAGAATATTTCCGCGGAGCGGGGCTGACGAAGCAGGAGAGCTTCATCGTGTGGCAGCCGAGCGCGTTTGCCGGAGAATCGGCGCTGGTGGCATCCGAGCCGCTGGACGCGTGGAAGGATTGGCTTTCGTACCACGAGATCGAAGATGCGGCGGGAGTCCTGCCGAAAGCGCTGGCGGAGGAACGGTTCGCGTTTTTTGGCAAGACGCTGACGGGAGCACAACAGCAACGGCCGCGGTGGCAACGGGGCGTGGCGGTGGTGAACGCATTCCTGGGCGATGAAGTCGGGAAGATGTACGCGCAACGGTATTTCCCGCCACAGTCAAAGGCGCGCGTGGATGCGATGGTGGCCAATCTGATCGCGTCGTTCAACAAGCGAATCGACGCGCTGGACTGGATGGATGGGAAGACGAAGGCAGAAGCGAAAGCAAAGCTGGGCACGCTGTATGTGGGCATCGGGTATCCAGAGACATGGAAGGATTATTCTGGATACGAAGTGAAGAGCGACGACATATTTGGCAACGTCTGGCGCGGGCGGTTGTTCGACTATAAGAAGGACGTGGCGAGGCTCGGAAAGCCGGTAGACCGGAAAGAATGGTCGATGACGCCGCAGACGGTAAACGCGGTGAATCTGCCGCTACAGAATGCGCTGAATTTCCCGGCGGCAATCCTGCAACCGCCGTTTTTTGATCCGCAAGCGCCGGATGCGGTGAATTATGGCGCGATCGGGGCGGTGATCGGCCACGAAATCAGCCACACATTCGACACCGAGGGAAGCGCGTTCGACGCGAAGGGACGGGTGCGCAACTGGTGGACGGACGCGGATCTGAAGCACTTTGAAGAAGCGACGGCGAGACTGGCGGCGCAATATGACACGTATAAACCATTTCCGGATCTGGCGGTGAACGGCAAGCAGACGCTGGCCGAGAATATTGCGGACGTGGCAGGAATTTCGGCGGCGTACGACGGCTATCACGCGGCGCTGGCCGGGAAAGCGGCACCGGAGCAGGAAGGATTCACAGGCGACCAGCAGTTTTTCATCGCGTTCGGGCAGAACTGGGGCGGGAAGTCGCGCGACGCGGCGTTGCGGCAGCAAGTGTTGACCGACCCGCATGCCCCGGGACAATATCGCGCGTTAACGGTGCGGAACATCGACGCATGGTACCCGGCGTTTGGGGTGACGGCCGGGGAGAAGCTGTATTTGGCGCCGGGGGAACGGGTGAGGATCTGGTGAAGTAGGGCAAAGAACCGCGCTCGAAGACTGGCCACTACAGAAACCAACTTTACGGGTCTAAAGACCCGCCGCTACATCCGACTGAATTCTACTTTTTGATGGCGCGGTCTTTCAGGAGGTTCTTGAGTTCGGACATGAACTCCTGGACGTCCTTGAAGTCCATGTAAACGCTGGCGAAGCGGACATAGGCGACTTTGTCGAGTTTCTTCAGGCGATGCATGATCATTTCGCCGATTTCGGTGGTGGTCAGTTCCCTTTCGGTGGCGTCGTGAACGACACCTTCAATTTCATCGACGATGGATTCGAGTTTGGGAGTGGGAACGGGGCGCTTCTCGCAGGCTTTCAATAATCCTTGCAGGATTTTCTGGCGCTCGAAGCGTTCGCGGCGGCCGTCTTTCTTGATGACCATGTAGGGGATTTCGTCGATACGCTCGTAGGTGGTGAAGCGGCGCGAGCATTTCAGGCACTCGCGGCGGCGGCGGATAGTGTCGCCGGTGCGACCTTCCCGAGAATCGATTACTTTGTCGTCCAGATTCGCGCAGAACGGACACTTCATGGTGTAAGGATGAGGATAGCATTTGCAGAAGGATATTGGATATCGGATGTGGAAAAGCGGTAATCGGTAATCCGTAATCAGTAATCAGCTAGGGAGAGCGGCGATCTGCGATCGGCGATCGGGAGGCAAATCGCGGTGACGGAAAAATCGAGGAGAATGCGGAGACCGTTAAAGCGGCGACAAGTCGCCGCACTCCAAGGGCGCTAGGAGCTGTGGGGATGTTCGAGGATTTCGGAGTCGATTTCTTCGTCTTCGTGTTCGCGCATGCGGCGGATGTCGGCCAGCGAGAGACCTTCTTTGAAAAGAAGAGGGACACCGGCAATCGAGCAGGCGGCAAAGGTGATCAACCAAAGAATCATAGCCGCGGCGACAGCGGGTTCCTGCGGAACGCCATAGAGACGAGTAAAGGCAACGATGGATAGCGCTTGCGAGCCGCCGCCGACGCCAGGCAACTGCACGGCGGACCCAACCAGAGTGAAGACGAGAACGAGGATCGCGTCGGAGAAGGTCAGCGTGGCGAGGCGGCCGGTGAAGCCCTTGATGACGAGGTAGTAGCAAAGACAGACGAGCAGCCAGTGGATGGCGGAAAGAACGACGGCGGAAATGAGATCGCTCCAGGAGCGCACGGTCTGCACGCCGCGAGAAAAGCCCAGCACAATGCGAGCGAAGCTGGCGCGCCAAGTATGGGAAGCCAGCCAGGACTCCATGCGGCGCTCCAGCACGCCGGAGCCGTGAAGGCGGAGGTAGATCAGGCCGCATATGGCGACGATGGCAAAAATGGAGAAGGCGGTGCCGGCAGTTTTTGCGCCCTTTTCGAAAGCGGCGCCGGCGCCGTTGGCCTCGAGATGTCCAGAGGATTCGAAGACGAGAAGCCCGATGCTGGCCAGCGCAGCAGTGCAACATGCGTCGAGGATGCGCTCGAGAGCGTAAATGCCGAAGGTATCGGCGAGGGGAATCTTGTCTTTTCGGGAGATGAGCACGGGCCGGACCGGCTCGGCCACACGGCCGAGAAGAAACAGAGCGCTGAAGCCGGCAAGGTTCATCGCATAGATATTCCAGAACCGGGCCTGGCCGACATGAGCCTGAAAAGTACGCCAACGCAGGGCGCGAACGGCGTAGCAGGCATAGATGGTGAGGAGCGCGAGAAGAAGATAGAGATAGTTCACGCTGCGAATCGCCGACCAGAGGTCCGCAGCGCTGAATTGGCTGAGCTTCAGAGAATGGCGAAAGTGGTAGAGAAGGTAGGCGACGACCAAGACCAAGAGGGCAAGAAGCCACCCCTTCCTCGACTTGAAAGGCATATAGGTTGAGCGTAGCCAGAACGGAGGAAAGATGCAAACGGGAGAACGGGGAAATGGAAGGGGCGTCCGGTAGTGGGAC
>Ga0335071_10000897_pt1 | contig 32093 bp, 25 predicted proteins | sample Lox_Sample_15_FD_206724 | JGI IMG/M metagenome (GOLD analysis project Ga0335071, IMG submission 206724) | Soil microbial communities from Loxahatchee National Wildlife Refuge, Florida, United States - Lox_Sample_1.5 | ecosystem: Environmental > Terrestrial > Soil > Wetlands | place: USA...
TGACGTTCAGCGTCACCCGGCTGGCCGTACGCTGCACGATGCCATTGCGCCTCTGTGGGCAGAGACTTGCCGGCCCAGCGCGCGTACGCTCTAGCTTCGGCGTGACTGACGTAGACGGGCGAATCTGGTGGCAGAGCGAAGGCTTCGAACATTCCGCGATAAAGCCAATTGTTCCCTTCTCGAAGCCAAAATGCCGGATACTGGATGCCGTTCTGGTGAATCCACTGCCAATCGTCGCGTGACCAAAGCTCAGGCCGACGATAACCCGCGTCGGAGACGAACTGCAAGAACTCCCGGTTCGTGACCATGAATCTGTCGATACGAAACGGCGGGACATCGACTTCGCACGCTTCGAACTCATTGTCCCAGCCAAAGGGATGTTGAGCACTGCGCCGCAGGCCGAGTGTGGCCGGACCAGCGGGAATATCGATCACCCTAGGAGAGAAGTCTTCACTGGGCAGCTGGGCCTGGGGTTGGGCGGCTTTGCGGTCGAATGGCAATCGATGAAACATGTAGGCGAGCGTTTCCGCATGCATGAGGCGGTGCTCGATGGCCGTGTGCAAGAGGGTCGCGAGTTGTATCGCGCCATGATCCTGCGGTTCATTCAGGTTGGCCGAGGTCAGGAGGCCATCCAACTCGTCGCGCACGCGCTGGTTGTATCCCTTCACTTCGACCAAAGAAGGCCAGTCGCTTGGTTGATCGGAGGGTAGCTGGCCGTCCACCGGATCAATGCCGAACGCAAAGAGCCTGTCGTAATCCGGATCGAACGATTTCAGCTGAGGCCGTTCGCCGCGAAAAAGATTCCAGTCGAAAGCTTCGAGGTGGCCAATGTAAAAGATGATGCGATGACGTTCGGCTATGGGACGGTCATAAAGCGCGGCAGGCCGGACAATCTGGAACAATTCATCGGTAACCGCACGGGCGTCTTCCAAGCGTTTTAGCAAATTGCGCGTCGCTATGAGTTTCGTTGCGGTCGCCATACTGTTCCTCGAGTCCGGAGCGGCTTCAGGTCACCCGAAGGTCCCTGGGGCCCAATTCAACTTCATCGACATAACACCAACCCCAGTCTTCGCCCGGTTCCAACGAACGCATAATGGCGTGCGAAGTGGCGTGGAAATGCTTAGTGGCGTGCTTGTTTTTGGATGAATCGCAACAGCCGACGTGGCCGCACGTGAGACAAAGCCGAAGATGGACCCAGCTATCGCCCATCTTCAGGCACTCCTCGCACCCTTTCGCGTTTGGCCGGACATTCTTGATGCCCTTCAGGTGCTTGCAGGTGCTCGACATACTTACGCCCCTTTTAGTCGTGGTGCAATCGGAATGCGGACCTCAAAGCGGGTATCGCCTGGAACCGACGCGAAAGAGACCGCGCCATTCAGCTTTCTAACGATCCTGCGGACAGTATCCAACCCAAGGCCTGTCCCTTTCCCTACAGGTTTCGTTGTAAAAAACTGCTCGAAGATATGGGATTGCACGTCTTTCGGAATACCCGGGCCATTGTCGCCGATCTCGACAAGCACGCAGTCCTGATCAACCGCGGTGCGAATCGTGAGGATGCCCTTGTTTTGCATTGCGTCAGAGGCATTGTCGATGAGGTTGGTCCAAATCTGATTCAGCTCGCTGCCATTGGCGAGCACGCGTGGCAATTCGGGAGCGTAATCACGCTTGACGGTGATGCCCTTCCGGAGTTTGTGCTCGAGAATCGTCAGAGTGTTCTCAATCCCGCTGACGATGTCCACCTCCTGCACCGGAGCTTGATCCATGTAGGAGTATTCTTTGATCGCCCGGACCAGTGAGGTGATCCGCTTGGTACTATGTCCAATCTGCTGAGCGATTTTCTCCATCTCGAGCATGGTGGCGAAGCGCGTGAGTTCGGGCAGGAATGCTTCGCCTGAGGCCTCCCGGAGGCGCTCCAAATGAGAGCGTTCCACGTTCGCCTCGACCAACATCGGGGTAATCTTCCATGGTTCTTTGAACCCGCTTTGAGTCAGCCAGGAATTCAGAGCTTCTTCGCGATCGCTGCGTTCGAGTTCATCCTTAAATGCCGCGGGTTTGATTTCTGAACGCACGGTCTCTTCCGCAGCAGAGATCTGCTCACAATTCGCTTCGTTCAGATACGGGTCGCGCTCCAGCTGGCGGAGACGCTCGAGACACGCAAGCAAGGCTTCGGCAGAACGGGCAGCAGCAGAAGCTGGGTTGTTCAGTTCGTGGGCAAGGCCCGCGGACAATTTTCCTAGCGCGGCTAGTTTGTCGCGCTGTTGCTCCAGACGAGTGAATTCGCGGACGCGATCAGTAAGCATACCGACAAGGCGTTCGCCGAGAAGCGGCATGCGCTGAAGCATCTGTGGAAACTTTTGTGAGGGAAACTTCAGTATCCGCAGATCGGTGTCGGCGCGTGTGGTGACCGTCATCTGCTTCATGCGGGAGTAAGGAAGCAGACCCGTCACAGCGCCTGTTTTGATGTGGAAAACCGGACCATCGCCACCGGTGGCTTCGACTCGGCCGGTGAACTCCCCTTGCAAAACGACGATCATGTACTGCGCAGGCTCGCCCTCTTTGACGATGACGTCGCCCGGCGAATATTGTGTCAGTTCGCATTGCTCGACGAACCACTCAAGATCCTCGTCTGCCAGCCCCCGAAACGTATCGAACACACTTATTTCAGCCGCAAGACGCTTGATCGATCCTTCCGTGGTTGAAGAAGTCATCGTCGCCCCTTGGATCAGGAAACCTTCGCCAAATACTGGTGAATGAGTTGAACGGCCACCGCGCCTTCGCCGACTCCGGAGGCGACCCGCTTCACGGAACCGTGGCGCACATCTCCGACAACGAACACTCCTGGGACGCTGGTTTCCAGGAGGTTGGGGTCGCGGTCGACGGACCAGTTCGGTGGACGCTTACCGTCGCGCACAAGATCGGGACCTGACAAGATGAACCCGCGTTCGTCGCGCTCGACGAAGTCTCCAAGCCAATCGGTTTTCGGTAGTGCCCCGATATAAATGAAGAGACTGCGGGCAAGATAGCGGTCGAGTGTACCAGTATTCGCGCACCGCACGGAGATGGCCTCTAATTGATGCTCACCGTGCATTTCCGCTATTTCGGTGCCGGGCCAGACTTCAATGTTCGGAATTTTCTTGATCTGCTCGACCAGATATTGCGACATAGTCGATTCGAGCGACTCTCGCCGAACGAGCATCACGACTTTGTCCGCATAACTGGCGAAGTGCACGGCCGCCTGCCCGGCAGAGTTGGCTCCGCCTACGACGAAGACCGTTTCCCCTTTGCAAGCGATAGCTTCGGTGAGGCCACCTCCGTAGTAGACCCCTGCTCCCCGCACCCGATCCTCCCCTGGCACTCCCAGGCTGCGCCATTGCACACCCGTCGCCAGCAGAAGCGCGTGACACGAGATGCGACTGCCGTCGGCGAGTTCCACGATACGATAGGGTCCCTCGACACGGACGCCCACCGCTTCTTGCGGCGCTAGGATCTCGACGCCAAAGCGCGTGGCTTGCACAACTGCGCGACGCGCCAAATCCTGGCCGCTCAGACCGGAGGGAAACCCAAGATAATTTTCGATGCGAGAACTCAAGCCAGCCTGGCCGCCCGGCGCTTCGCGTTCGATCATGACCGTTTTCAATCCTTCGGACGCACCATAGACTGCCGCCGCGAGACCCGCGGGACCGCCGCCAATAATTGCGAGGTCGTAGAAATCGACATCCGAATGCGTGCGCAGACCGATCTTCTGCGCGACGACCGTGGGAGAAGGATCACAAAGTCGCGTTCCGTCCGGGAAAATGATCAGGGGCAGCGTGTCCGCTTCGCCATTTTCATTTTTGAGCAGCGCCTGCGTCGACGAATCCGATGTGTTCAATTCCACGTCGAGCCACTGGTAGGGTACGTGATTGCGCGCTAGGAAATTACGCAACTCATACGCGTGCGACGACCAGCGCGTGCCCAAGAGCCGTATTCCTTCATAGGGCGGGTGGTAAGAATCGGCCCAATCGTTGAGCAAGTCGTCCAGCGCAGGATAGAGGTTCTCTTCGGGCGGATCCCACGGCTTCATCAAAAAGTAATGGACTTTTGCTTCATTGATGGCGTCGATAGCGGCATTCGTGTCGGCATACGCGGTGAGCAGTGCGCGCTTTGCCACCGGATACAGTTCCGTCGCCTGAGCGAGAAAGCCGACGCCATCGAGATCGGGCATGCGCTGATCCGCCAGCATCAAAGCGACCGCTTCGTTGCGGGAATGCAGTTGCTGCAGGAGTTGCATTCCTTCCGGACCCGATGATGCGCGAAGAATACGATAGCGATCGGCATAGCGGCTGCGGAGGTCCCGTTCGACGGCGCGAAGGACGTCAGGATCGTCGTCGACGGTCAACAGAACTGGTCTTGGCATTCGGAAAGTCTACCCTTTCGCCCAGGTTCAAGCATGGAAAAAAACCGGCCGCTGGGTGGACTCCAGCCGGCCTCGGCGATTGGATGCTATAGGGGAAAAATCGTTATTTATTTTTTAGGGACGGTCGGCGCAAGTTACGTATTTGCAGGCGACTGCCCGGCATACGGAGGACTACGGCTCGCGATAGTCGGATAGCAGGATGTGTGCGGCAGCGAAGGAGCTCATTTTACCCTTACGGACTGCGGTTTCGATCTCCTTGAGCCGCTTCCGTATCTTTGTGTTGTGGTAGAAGGCGGCTTCCAGTTCGGAGTTGATCGTCTGCCGCATGGCGGTGAGAGTCTGTTCGAGCCGAACCTCCGTCCGGAGCCCTTTCTGCAACTGAAGCTTCTCGTGCTGCAGGATGCACTCGAAAACCTCGCGTATGCCGCGGCCGGTTTGCGCGCTGCATAGCAACACGGGTGGGGTCCAACCTCCGAGGGCGGGAGCAAACAGGTGCAAAGCGCTCTCGTATTCGGCCTTGGCCAGTTGAGCACGTTCCAGTTGCGATCCGTCCGCTTTGTTAATAGCGACGGCGTCGACCAGTTCAAGGATGCCGCGTTTTATCCCTTGTAATTCGTCCCCTGCTCCTGGCAACAGCAGCAACAAGACAAAATCGGTTATCGAGCGAACAGCGATTTCCGATTGGCCGACGCCAACGGTTTCAATCCAGATGTTATCGAATCCTGCAGCCTCGCAGACCAGCATGGTCTCCCACGTTCTACCGGCGACTCCGCCGAGCGCGCCACGTGAGGGCGAAGGGCGAATGAAGGCGTTCGGCTCCGCCGCCAGGTTTTCCATGCGTGTTTTGTCGCCCAGAATGCTGCCACCGGTTACAGGACTCGAAGGATCGATGCTGAGGACCGCGAGTTTTTCGCCGCGCTCGCGCACGATGTACATTCCGATCTTGTCGAGGAACGTACTTTTGCCTACCCCCGGCACGCCCGTGACACCAACGCGGCGTGATTTTCCTGTGTGTGGAAGAAGTGCATCGAGTATATCGGCGGCTAGTTCATGGTCAGAAGCAAGATCGCTCTCGACGATAGTGATGGTGCGGGCCAGCATCGCCCGGTCTCCTGCCAGGACGCCGGATACATATTGTTCAGCCGTCAAACGGCGTGTTCGCAAGCATTACCCCTGCAGGGCGTGCAGCACTTCCTGCGCAGAGAACGGAATACGGGTACCAGGTCCAAACACTCCGTTCGCGCCGGCCCGCTTCAAGGCTTCAAAATCTTGGGGTGGAATGACCCCACCCACGACTACCAGAATATCCGGACGGCCGAGTCTCTTCAATTCCTCGATCAATTGAGGTACCAGGGTCATATGGCCACCGGCAAGCGAGGAGATACCTAGAACGTGGACATCGTTTTCTATCGCCATGCGGGCGACTTCTTCGGGAGTCTGGAACAGAGGCCCAAGATCCACATCGAATCCCAAATCCGCGAAGGCGCTGGCAATCACTTTTGCACCGCGATCGTGCCCGTCTTGTCCCATCTTCGCGACCAGGATGCGCGGACGGCGTCCCTCAGATTTTGCGAAGGATTCGACCATGTCGCGCGCCTTGATGAATTCTGGATCCTGGCGGCTTTCAGACGAATAGACGCCAGAGATGGTGTGGTGAACGGCTTGGTAGCGTCCAAAGACCGCTTCCAACGCGCTAGAGATTTCGCCAAGCGTGGCCCGCTTGCGGGCGGCCTGGACCGCGAATTCGAGCAGATTACCTTCGGAAGTGCGGGCACAATTCGTGAGCGCAGCCAAAGCGGCTTGGACTTCTTGCTGGTTCCGTTCCTTCTTGACCTTGCAGAGCCGCGCGACCTGGGTTTCTCGGACAGCGGCGTTATCGACAACCAGAACATCGATGCTTTTTTCGTCTGCGGTGACGTATTTGTTGACCCCAACGATGGTTTCTTGCCCCGAATCGATGCGGGCTTGCCGGCGTGCCGCAGCTTCTTCAATGCGCATCTTGGGCAGGCCAGATTCAATTGCACGGGTCATTCCGCCGAGTTTCTCGACTTCCTGGATTAAAGCCCAGGCTTTCGCGGCCAACTGCGCCGTGAGGGATTCCACATAGTAGCTGCCACCCCATGGGTCGACAACGTGAGTAATGCCTGTTTCTTCCTGCAATTGGATCTGCGTATTGCGCGCGATCCGCGCCGAAAAATCAGTCGGCAGAGCAAGCGCCTCGTCGAGTGCATTAGTATGCAAGGACTGCGTTCCGCCCATCACCGCAGCCATAGCTTCAATAGTTGTGCGGATCACGTTGTTGTAGGCGTCTTGAGCGGTCAAACTCCAACCTGAAGTCTGCGAGTGCGTCCGCAGAGCCATGGACCTGGGGTTCTTCGGTTTGAACTGCTTCACGAGCTTGGCCCACAGGAGCCGCGCAGCGCGCATCTTCGCGATTTCCATGAAGTGGTTCATACCGACGGCCCAGAAGAAGCTGAGCCGTGGAGCAAACTCGTCGATGTCCAGGCCGGCGTGCAAACCGGTACGCAGATATTCCAAGCCGTCTGCCAATGTGAACGCGAGTTCGATGTCAGCGGTCGCACCGGCTTCCTGCATGTGATAGCCGGAAATGGAGATGCAATTGAACTTTGGCATTTTGGCGGCGCAATAGCGGAAAATGTCGCCAATGATGCGCATGGAATGGCTTGGCGGATAGATATAGGTGTTGCGCACCATAAATTCCTTCAGAATGTCGTTCTGAATGGTCCCGGTCAATTTTTCCGCCACCACCCCCTGCTCCTCCGCCGCGACAATGTAAAAGGCCATGACCGGCAGCACAGCGCCGTTCATGGTCATGGAGACGGACATCTGGTCGAGCGGGATTCTGTCGAAGAGAAGCTTCATGTCCTCGACGCTGTCTATAGCCACACCGGCCTTGCCAACGTCGCCTGTTACGCGCGGGTGGTCTGAATCGTAGCCGCGATGCGTCGCCAAATCGAAGGCAACGCTCAGTCCTTTCTGCCCAGCGGCGAGATTGCGGCGATAGAACGCGTTTGAGTCTTCGGCGGTCGAAAACCCGGCGTACTGGCGAATCGTCCATGGCCTGAGCGCATACATCGAGGCGTAGGGGCCACGGAGGAAAGGCGGCAGTCCGGCTGCGTAATCCAAGTGCTCAATCTGCGCCAAGTCCGCAGCGGTATAGAGCGGCTTCACGTCTATCCCTTCTGGCGTCGTCCATTTTTGGCGAGTCATGGCAGGACCTCTTGCCAATGAGAGAGGAATTTGACCGCGTCCATGCCGAGAAAGGCAAAGTCTTTTACGCCAGCGGCGCGAAGCGCCTCAATGTGATCCTTCGGATTTCCGGCAATGATGACAGGGGCCTTTGTTTTGCCACAGATCTCTGTGGCAAATGGCAAGTATTCCTGGTCGGAGCTGCACAGTACGACAAGATCGGCCGGTTCCAGTGACTCAGACGACTTAACTTCAAAACCTGCACAGCCGAAAAGGTTGAGACAGAAGTTTGCACGCGCCGTTCTCATTTTCACATCGCCACGCTGCAGAAGAAGCACGCGAGGGCGCTTGGCGAGCCTTTCGACGCGCTGGCGAATCTGCTCGAACGGGATTGCCATGCGCCAGGGCGTCTTCGGAAGCGAGGCGTTCGGGGGCATTGTCTCATGCAGATCCGGATAGTTGTTGACGCCAACCAAGGTGGTCCTGCGCTGGGCTACGGACTTTTCCTTCGCGGTACGTGCAGCGGCAAGGGCTGCGTCGCGGGTTTGTAACCCCGATTCGTGCACCTTCCACGCTTCGTTGGCGATGGAAGCCGTCAGAGCTTCGATGTAGTAAGACCCCCCACCCGGATCGGAGACCTGTTCGAAGTGAGACTCCTCTCGCAGGATGCGAGCGAGGCTTCGCGCGAGATGTTCGGGAAAACGGGCGGCGTCGATCACCAGGAAATCACACCCGCCGAAAATCGCGCTCATAGCTTCCGTGGTGCAGCGCACGAGGTTTGCAACGGGATCGTACAGGCTCTTGTTCGCCATCGATGTGCGGGACCAAATGACCATCGGCCGGGGAGACAGCCGAGCCCACAGTTGTCGGGCGGCGCGCAGCTTCGCAATTTCAAAGAAGTAGTTGGTTCCGGTCGAGAAGACAAAGGTGTTCCGCTTGCCCCGCGACTCCGCCAATGCGTAACCGACTTCCTGAACCGCGGTCGCGCCCTGCTCGTGGAGCAAATCGCCACGGACGGCGTCTTTCGGGATGTCAGCGTCGGTGGCGGTCTGCCAAGTACCAGTAAAGCGCGCCTGGCCCGTTGAACCTGGCAAGTCTTCGGAGCGGTAGAATGGCCGCACCGTGATGCCTTCGTGTGTGCGCCAAAGCAATTTCTTGTCGTAATCCGCGCCTTTCAGGTCCGAGCGAATTGCCGCGTCCCACTCACTTGTAGGGTTGGGAGGAAATTCTTCCCACATTATGCTTTTCCCTCCTGCACGACCTCGATCAGATAGCCGAGCGCCGCCGCATCCGTAGTCTTCGGATGGACAAAGAATACAGTGGTTCCCCGCGAGCCGGGACGCGGGGCCTCATCCAAAATGTGAAATCCCTTGGTTTTCAGATCGTGAAACGCAGCGTGGATGTTCGACACGCGCAGAGCCACGTGAGCGAATCCTCCGCGGCCGCCGTTCTTTTCGATCTGCTTGGAGACAGGGGATTCGGGCGAAAGCGGTTCCAGCAACTGAATCAGGTTAGGCCCATCACCGATGCGTAGAAGCACCTCACGCACCTGGTCCTTGCCGCGCACGTCCTCGCGATGCACTTCCGTGAAGCCCATGAGTTTGTAAGCGCTCACCTGGTTTTCGAGGTCACCTTGCTTCACGGCAATCGCCACATGATCGAAGAACTGAAATCCGGGAATTTGTTTTGCGTCTATGCCCATGTCAGGACCACCTCTCCGCTCTTGACGCTGTCGCCCACTTTGACCCTCACTTCGGCGATCTTGCCGCCAACGCCAGCGGTCACCTCGGTCTCCATCTTCATCGCTTCCAACACGAAAAGAAGATCCCCAGGCTGAATGGTCTCGCCTGAGCGCGCATTCGCCTTAACTACAATTCCAGAGACGGGACTACGGCAGACCTTAGCTTCATCAACCGGCTCCAGAGAAGCACTGTCGCCTCCGGCAGCTGCAGACGAGGAAACGCTTGCCGCAGCCGACTGAACCAGAAACGTGGGGAGTACCGGGGCCGGTTCCGGCGCCACTTCCACATCAACTTCGTAAACCTTCCCATCTACCGTTACCTTCAGTTTCATGCCTCACCTGTTGTACTTCAGCGAAGTCCTCGAACAAACTCGACCGCGTGGGAAGCCTGAACCGTTGCGCGGCCCTGCTGTGCCCAAGGCGTCGTTCCCGTCAGGCGAATCTGCCGGATCGATGCCCGCTTGCCGAGAAATGCAGCTACCGCGGCAGAGATTGCCAAGATGATCTCCGCCGGAATTTCTTGTTTGGACGGAGGTAGCGGGGCGGGTGCAGGTTCTGCCGGAGCGTTGGCGAGCTGGGCCACCCGAGCCTCAAGCTTTGCGAGCCGCGCGCCAAGTTCCGCGACCTGATCTTCCAACTTCTTGATTTCGCTCTTTGACATAAGCCCCAGCCTCAGAGAGGAATCAGACCGTGTTTCTTGGGCGGCCGCAGTTCTCGCTTGGTGTGCAGAAACTCCAGGGCTTGCGCCAGCACCCGCCGCGTCGCTGCTGGCTCGATGATATCGTCGACGAGCCGACGCCCCGCGGCGACATAAGGTGTGGAGAAGGCATCGCGATATTTCTCGATCATTTCCTTCCGTTTTCTCGCTGAGTCTTTCGCCGATTCAATCTCTTTCTTAAAGACAATTTCCGCCGCACCCTCCGCACCCATTACTGCAACTTCGGCAGTCGGCCAGGCATAGACGCGGTCTGCGCCCATGTCGCGGCCGCACATCGCCAGATACGCTCCGCCAAAGGATTTGCGCAGGATCACGGTCACCTTCGGAACGGTGGCGGCCGAGTACGCGAAAATCATCTTCGCGCCATGGCGGATGATGCCGCCATATTCCTGATCCGTCCCCGGCAAGAATCCCGGGACGTCAACAAACGTCACAAGAGGAATGTTGAACGCATTGCAAAAACGGATGAACCGCGCTGCTTTGTCGGAGGCGTTGATGTCCAATACGCCAGCGAGAGCTGCGGGCTGATTTGCGACCACCCCGATTGTGCGACCGATGATCCGCGCAAAACCTACAACGATATTGGGGGCGTACCCAGCCTGCACTTCCAGGAAGTCTCCGGCATCGACGATATTTACGATGACTTCGCGAACGTCGTAAGGCTGCTTGCCATCGACGGGAACAAGAGATGTGAGGCGGGCGTTCGGATCAACGTTCCCATCGCTCGGCAGTTCTGGAGGATCTTCCGCGTTGTTGGAGGGCAGAAAACTCAAGAGTTTCTTGCAGAGCAGAAGTGCGTGGCGATCATCGTCGGCGATGAAGTGAATGACACCGGATTTTGTCATATGCGCATCGGGCCCGCCCAGCGCCTCCGCAGTGACGTTTTCGCCGGTGACCTGCTTGATGACATTCGGCCCGGTGATAAACATTTGGGCTTTTCTCGTCTGGATAATGAAATCCGTCAAGGCAGGCGAGTACGCAGCACCTCCCGCACAGGGACCGCAAATCAGGGAGATTTGAGGAACCGCTCCACTGAGCATCACGTTCTGGTAAAACACTTCGCCATAACCGGACAACGAATCGATTCCCTCTTGGACGCGCGCGCCACCCGAATCATTGATAAACACGAAAGGAGTGCCGGTCTTCATGGCTTGCTGCATGGTTTCGGCGACCTTTTGCGAATGAACCTGCCCCGCGGAACCGCCCGCGACGGTGAAGTCCTGGCTCGCGAGATGTACACGCCGGCCCAGGATGGTCCCTGCACCGGTCACGACGCCGTCGGCCGGGAAGCTCTTGTCTAACATGCCGAAGAGCACGGCGCGGTGCTCGGCAAAAATGCCTGACTCCTGGAAGCTGTTTGGATCGCACAATTCCTGAATTCGTTCCCGTGCAGTGAGCTTGCCACCCTTGTGCTGCTTTTCGATGCGCTCTTTGCCCCCGCCCAGTTCGAGTTCGGTTCGCCGGGTCTTCAATTCTTGAATGCGCTGCTCCATCGTTTTCATAGGACAAGTCCTCTATGCGGGAGAAACCGTGACAACGTGCTTCTTGCCATCCAACTGCACTTCGTATTTGATGGTCTCTCGAATGGGGCCCCCTCCCCCCCCTCCTGCGGTGCCGGTCGAGGGAGCCGCCGATGCGGGATCTTTGGCAACACTCTTCGGCCCCATGGCGCGTTCCGAAAAGAATTTTGGAGCGACTTTCGGGAACATCGCCGCCGTTAAGATGTCTTCGTCCGAGCCATCGCAGCCATCGAGGGCAATGGCGGTAGTACGCAATTGATCCCATTCGGGCTTCAGCAACTCGGCGGGCCGCATCATGATCGGCGGCTTCTTCGCCTGCTTCTCGCATCGCTTCATCACTTCGGGATCGCGCTCGCCTAGCGTGGAGCCGTAATACCCGAGCATCAGATCAGCGAACTCGGCAGTGATCACCTTGTAACGCCCCATGAGTACGTTGAACACAGCTTGCGTGCCGACAATCTGGCTGGAGGGGGTGACCAGGGGGGGATATCCCGCGGTACGGCGTACTGCGGGGACTTCCAGCAGCACTTCCTTGATCTTGTCGGCGGCCCCCTGCTGTTTCAACTGGCTTTCCATATTCGAAATCATGCCGCCAGGAATCTGGCTTTCAAATATCTCAGTATCGACGCCGGTGATGTTGGAAAGGAACTCGGTGTAGCGTGGGCGAACCTTTGCAAAATGGTCGCGAATTTTCAATAAACAGCGCATATCGAGATTCGTGTTGTAGCCGGTACCTTCGAGCATTTCGACAAGGCTCTCGGTCGGGTTATGCCCCGGGCCTAGGCTCAAGGAACTGATCGCGGTGTCGACCGCGTCTGCACCTGCCTCGATGGCCTTCATGAGAGAAACCAGCGTGACACCTGTTGTGGCATGGACGTGAACGTGAATGCGGATTGACTGGCCCAACTCGTCCTTGATGGCCTTGACCACGTCATAGGCGGGCTGCGGCTTCAGCAAAGCTGCCATATCTTTAATACAGAGGGAATCGCAACCGAGATCGACCAATTGCTTCGCCAGTTTGACGTAGCCTTCTACGGTGTGCAGCGGGCTGATCGTGTAACAGATTGTACCTTGCGCGTGCTTTCCCGCTTTTTTGACGGCAGCGATTGCGCGACGGACGTTGCGCACGTCATTGAGCGCATCGAACACACGGAACACGTCCATGCCGTTCTCAGCGGCACGTTCCACGAACCGGTCGACAACGCCGTCCTCGTAGTGGCGGTATCCGAGCAGGTTCTGGCCCCGGAGCAGCATTTGCAGCCGGCTGTTGGGCATTAATTTGCGGAAAGTGCGAAGTCTTTCCCAAGGGTCTTCGTTCAAAAAGCGAATGCAGGCATCGAAGGTGGCGCCGCCCCAGCATTCAACACTCCAGAATCCTGCCTTATCGATGTCTTCGCATGCCGGCACCATATCTTCGAGCGCCATCCGTGTCGCCAGCAAACTCTGGTGCGCATCTCTAAGGATAAGTTCAGTAACATCGATCGTTCGCGGCATAGCTTGTTCCTTTGTTGATGCGGGGGCGGGCTAGCTTGGGGGCTTCGTGCATCACCTTACCTTAATGCTAGCACGGGCGGAGCAAACGAACGGTGACGAGTACACGTTCTTCCTCACAGGCTCATGTTCACCCAGCACGCCTGATTAATCTTTTTAGGACAGCGCGGTGAGCGAGCAGCCGGTCGCGCAAACGTAATTGAAGTGTTGCTGAACGGCTCAACCCACCTGAATGATGTTCCACTGTAGAACAGCGGGAGGTGTTTGCGTTTCTGCGGACGGAGAGGAGACGGGTCGACTTCCGGCGGGAAAGGCTGTGATTAGGGGAACGTCACCAAGCGATGAGGTGCTTGCTCGCGATCAGAAGACTCAACAACAGCGCAAGAATAGCGATGGCATAAGCTAGCTTTTCGCCGCGGCTGAGTTTGACTCTGTATGACATGGCGGACCTTCACCAATACCACTTGAACTGAAGTTACATCTGGGTGGCGGCGTTGTCTACACATACCGCCGGAGTTTCAGTTTGTCTTTGCCGGCGGCACCAGACTTCCAGCTACGTAGTGCAGAGACGGCCGGTAAAATTTCTGGGGCTGAATCTGCAGTTCGACCGAGGCAGTGATGTTTTGCACCGCACCGGGCTGGATCATGGGGAACCGATAACGTTCGTACTGAAAAGTAGAGGTGATGCCGACTCCGTTGCGGAACCAGAGATCGCCACGGACGCCGAAATCAGTGAGAGAACCGCCACCGGGAAGGAACTGCTGACTGACTTTCTGGTGACGAAAATTAAACTGCAGGCGATTTTTCGGCGTGAACCAGTAATTCGACCAGACTTGCGCGCCCTGGCCATCGCGGCCTATCCAGCTACCCATGAGGTTTCCCGCGTTGCTGTAGCCGAAGCGTTCGCGGCCATTCCAGTAAAAGAACCCATAGCCAATCGCTCCACCGGCAGGAATATCGGAATACACACCCTCCAGTCGCAAGTCGAGCTTTGGGACCTTGGGGAAATGTGAGATATAAAGTCCCCCGGTCCAAGCAGACCGATCCCAGTACGCCACTGGAGTGAACTGGTCATCGGCGAAGCCATCCGCATAGAAAGTCGCCCAGTTGCGTAGCAGCGGCAGACGGTAGGAGAGGGTGAAACCTGAACGCCGGTCTCCAGGAGCTCCTGGGAACCAGGGTGCGGCCGTGTTGCCTGCACTAAAAATGCTCTTGATATAGGTATGGGGCGTAAAAGGCACGTCTCCACCAGCAAAAATAGTCGTAAGCGCAAAACCGAATTCAACGTTGGGTGTCGGCTTAAACGTAAACCTTTCGCCAGAAATCATCGGCTGTGGCGAAACAGGGTTGGTCCAACTTCCCAGCAGCTCCGAGGAATAGGCCGGCACGTCCGAGGTAGTCGTCGCAGCAATGAAGTTCTGTCCTGACAGCTGGCCCAGAAACAATTCGATAGTCATGGGACCGAAGAACGGAAGCTTGAAGGGTGAGACGCGACTAATCCGAAACATAGTGAACGGAGCAGCGTTGTTGCTCATGATCATCGGCCCGCCGGCGCCTGGGCCCCACCAGAGACTCTGTTTGCCAAAGGTAAGTTGCCAATTGCTGATCGTCATGCCGACATAGGTGTCGAGCCATTGGAAACGGTCGATCGAGGCCGTGGGCGTACCCGGCGGCTCCGGAATATACTGAATCTGTGGGAAAATCTGACGAGCCGATAGAGTGAGCGGTGGTCCTGATGGTGAATGCTGAAATTCGCCGCTGCCATAGACGACAAATCTAGACTCAGAAGCCCAGGCCGAAAAACCCGTGACATTGTTGAAGCCTTGCTCGTAAGGGCGGCCGTAGTCGTTGATGACCGTCTGACCAAAATCATAATGATAGCCTTGCGATAAGGACTGCCCGGATATACCGGTGATGCGAGTGTAGGCGGATTCAAGAGTGGCGCGAGTGTTGTCGCCGCCGGGGAGCTCGATATCATCGCGGAATTCTCTAATCAAAGACGAGTAGATCGCGACTGCCTGCGAAGACGACTTGTCGACAAACTCCAGACGTTCGCCGGCCTCAGAAAGCAGCCGGACAAATTCGAAGCGCGTCCAAGGACGCGTGTCGACCATCGCAGAGCGCACAAATCCGAGAGCGATCAGGCGATCCATGGCCGGATAGACCCAGCTGTCTATCGGAACGTAGGGAGACGCAAGGTTTGCCCGAGAGGCGTGTTCGCGGGCTTCCCTGCTGATATCGCTGATCGTTTCCCAACTTCCGCCTCCGAGTTCGACGTCGTGGCGCTTCTTGTAGACTTGCGCGGCTGCGAGGTTGCCGATGAGCCCGCCAACAAGGACGTCAGATTGAAAGTGATTGAGACTGTGTACCCTGGCCACGGTCACGGCTGTGGCGGTGCCGTAGGCAAGCACCTTCGTCAACCAACCCGGATACTCGTGAGCGATAACCCCGGCTATGGCCCACGCTGCGGCTGCGTGTTCACTGGGAAAAGAGGTGCCACCGCTGAAGAAGTTACCATCGCCATTGCCCTGATTCGGCCGCAGGCGCCCAAAGGAATATTTCATGGCTTCAATCATGACGAGGCTATTAATTGCGGCCTGGGCCGACAGGAATCCAGTTTCACGCCAGTGTTCATTATGGTTTTTATAGCTGAACAGCCACATGGCACCTGCGCCGCCGACCAGACCTACAACTCCCACGTTCGACAGCTTGTTATAGCGGGAAATGGTGGTCGGATTGTGGGAGAGACTTCGGCTATATTGGGCATCAGTGGTGAAGAGTCCAGCCGTGATGCCGCTCAGAGGGACAAGCCAGTCAACATCTAACGCGCTGAGACGAGACGGCGAAGTCCACAAGTCCTTTTGATCGGACAAGAAGTCGCTCGCGATACGCTTTAGCTGATGTTCCCTCCGGTAGCGGTACTGGTCACCGAAGACAGGCGGAGCAATGCCCGGCTCGGCGCTTGGACTGCTTTCGTTCGCACCGTCGGGCAAGGCTTCTGCGATGTCGGACGACTGTCCCCACACGCTGCCCGCCGCGCAGACGAACAGCGCAGCGAGCAAAAGAAGGCTTCGTGCTGTACGGCCTTTGATCACGGATGGATGTAGGCAACCGCTAAAGCGGTCGAAGCCGCCACCGAGGCTGCCTGCATAATCACAGCCCAATTGGGACCACCGACCTTGAGGGCCTTCTCTGGAACAACGACGACGTCACCTGAGCGCAAGATGGCATCCATCGGATCGCCAGCGAACATGCTTGAATTGTTGCGGGCGGAAATCACGCTGCCATCGGCGCGAAGCACGAAAGCAGCCTTTTTGTCGGCGAGCGGCGTCAGCCCTCCAGCCTGTGAGAGATACCAGTTCGCGCTTTTGCCCGATCGAAAGCTGACAGCGGTCGGATGGAAGACCTGGCCGTTCACCATGACATAACCCGTCCTGCTAGGAATGAGGAGTTCGTCGCCGTCGCGCATGACGATATCGGAAGACGTGTTCTTCCATTTTTCTATGGGTCCATCGATGTGGATGACCACCCGCCCAATCGGCGGGCTGATTTGCAGTTGATGTAGAGTCGAACGCACTTGGGCGAGAGCCGTAGCCTTGGCGTTTTTTTGCTGCTCATCCGCGTCGGGCATGACTTGCAGGGTGCCTTCTTCGGTTTGGATGCGTTGGACCAGCGAGGCGCGAGAGAGTTCCTCAGCCTCGCGAACGTCACGGCGAGTAAGAAGCGATGCGTATGGATATGCCTCGGACGTGTATCCTCCGGCCCGCTCGAGAACGGAGCTGAGGTGTTCGCCAGGTTCAACGCCGAAGGTCCCTGGATGCATAACTTCGCCATCGAGCTTCACGGAAGCACCGATGTTCTTCCAGCCAGTTTTTTCGCGAATCGAAAGAACGTCACCGGGGCGGAGCGGTACGTCCTCGGTGGGATTGCCATTGGCTAGCGAAGTAAGAGCAATATCAACGTGCGTACCCGGAGTGCCGTCCTGGGAGTAGCTTGTCAGGTCCGCTTTGGTTGTATCAGCACGGCGTTTTAAGCCACCCGCGGCGCGAATTAAGTCCTCCGCGTGCATATTCTCGGTATAGGGATAACGCCCGGGCTTAGCTACAGCTCCGGTAATCTCGACGAAGCTTGGTTCGACGCGCGCTTTGTTGGTGTGAATCAGCAAGCGGTCACGCGGCTGCAACAAGATGTTGTCCGCAGCGTTGCCGTTCAGGGCGTCGCCGAGCTTAACGGTGAAGATTTCGGACGTGCCGTCGGTGTTGAACCGGAACACTTGCGCCGTGTTCAGCGCGGCGTCAGGGGTCAGCCCGCCCGCAAGGAATACGGCGTCCCGCAAGCTGAGTTGCCCTGAAGTTCGATATGTGCCGGGCCGGTGGACTTCTCCGCTTACCGAGACAGCAGGGGGCGCTTCGAAGTCGAACCGGCTAAAGATGCGGACGGTGTCGAGAGGAAAGAGCACTGGTGCTGCGGTGGGATCTTTCATAGCCGCAGAGAGATCGAAACTGATGACGCTGGGACGGAAGTCTGGCGGGTTGAGCCGAATGATTTCCGCGTAATGAGCGGCAGGTTCGGGAAGGATATCCTGGTAGGAGGCGACAATATCTGTCAACTTGATGCCGTCGCGATAGGAATAGCGGCCCGGACGAAGCACATGACCTTGCAGGTAGATGGTGCTCTGACTGTAAGGTGCAATGGGGAAGATGTGAATTATGTCGCCATCTTGCACTCGGAATGTCGCGATTTCAGAACTAGCCGTTCCATCGGAAGAAAGGTCCAGGCTCAGCATGCTGCGCTTCTCGTGAGCTTCCAGTCTCTGCACCTCGACGTGCTTGAGAGCGGCTGCGGGTAGAATGCCGCCGGCAAGGGCGAACACATCCTCGGCGGTCTTCTCTCCGTTCAGTTCGTAAACTGCGGGTCGGCGAACCATTCCCGTAACAGTAACTTCTGCGCCAACAGGTGGAACCATCAGTGTGTCCCCATTCTCGAATTTCTTTGCGTCGGGAGACACGCCGTGGAGAAGCAGATCGTAGGCGTCGATCTGCTCGATTTCCTGACGCCCACGCATGTGCTTCAAGGAACGCAGCGAACCTTTTGCCGTGACACCCCCAGCGGCGACGAGAGCGTTGAGAGCCGTGGAGAGCGAGCTGATGTCGTAAGCGCCGGGTTCCGCGACTTCCCCTACGATGTAGACGCGAATCGTGCGGAGCCTACCCACTGAAACGTCCGCAGAGGTATCGCGGTAGAGACCGGTTACCACTTTCTGAACTGCTTCCTGTACCTCGCCGAGCGAATGGCCGTTAACAAGCAGCGGGGCGGCATCTGGAATTGACACGCGCCCTTGCCGATCGACGACTCGCACAAGTTTTGTCGAATACCCACCCCAGAGGTCGATGCTCAGGGTGTCCCCAGGCCCCACGACATAGTCGGGACCTACGGGGAGGTCCATTGGAACGCTCCTCGGATCGCGCAGACCATCCCGGAAGACAGCTACACCAAACCGTTGCGGTGGAACATCGCGTGCCGGCGCTTGTACGTATAGGTCGTAAAGCGAAGGAATGTCGGCGTAAGGGTTCGTGCGACGGACCATATTGGGAGATGAGGAACCTCGATCTGCCGCTAGAGTGGGTTCACCGGCACCAGTCGCAGAAGCGGCAGGTATCAACGGCAAGGTCACGATTGTTTCCGTGAGAGAGGGTTCCGATCCGACGGCAAATGATCGAGAGCGATTTGGACCTGTACCATGCGAATCTTGGGACGACTCGGAGGAATCAGAACCGTCTGACAGGTGACCTGGGCCGGTGCTCGTCTGAAGAAGTACTACGCCGTTTGCCTCTGACGGGTCGTAAGGGGAATCGGCCGAACCTCTGTCGGCCTGAAGAACGCGCGGAGATGCCGTCAGCGGTTGTTGGTCACCGGGGTAAGCAGGGGGCATATTTTTCTGCGGCGAACCCTGGGGACTTGAGACCGAAGGTCGCGGCGTTGTGGGAGAAACCTGGACGCAATCACCGTCAGGGTTCCAAGCGCAAACTTTGGATTTGGTATCGATCGTGCGAGTGTCGCGCGGAGTCGACTTCAGGGAGTCCGCGTCTTCCTGAGCCTCGATCTGAACCAAACGCCGCACGCGCTCTTTGATCAGAAGGTCCTGCTGCTTTCCCATTTCCGAATTAGGGTTCACGTTAGGAAGCAAATAGCCATAGCGCTGTACCAGGCGAGTCGCGACGGAACGGAATTTGACGTCCTTGGTTAAACGGTCAAAGACAGCGTCATCAGTCAAATCCTGCTCGCTCATCATTTGGCCGTTGTCGCTGGCTTCCTGGGCAATCAGACGCTTTACCTCCACCATGAGGCCCGGGTCCGCAATGAGGACACCTTTAAGCTGGATGGCCGAGGCTGCAACGAGGTTGAGATTGTCCTTAGCCAAGTCCGATTGCGGCGACGCAGAATTTGAGAGTGACTCCGCGGACAAAATCGGCCTTTGCTGCGGTTGCTGCGCTGACACGGCGGCATTCAATACAAAAAGCAACGTGAGGGAAGCAACCAGCCAGCTCCACAGAGCTCTTTTGGTTTGAAATGGACCATTATGAATCATGTAGACTCTCCGATTTGCGTTGTCACTTTCCAAAACATGTCGAACACGTGCCCCTCTTGGATCAAAACAAACACCAGTTGCCGCTGATCCTCTCGGACACCGAAGTTTTTCCTCAAGGTAGGCTTCGTAGCCCACAATTCATCCAGAACTAACAACGAGCTCACCTGCGAATAACACGACTAACAGTACAGTCGGGAAGTTTCAAGCGGGGCCCCGTTCGAGAAAAACCCGAGCAACTAGTCTTTGGTCCTTGAAAAGTAGTCACGTTGAACGTTGTTGTTGATGGCGCGCAAGTGATCCGCGGAATTGTCCCAGCGACAGATGAATAGAAGTTGAAATTTTGAAGAAAACGTCTTGGAGAAGTTGCTTGGAGCCTGTGGGAAACGTTGGACTTGATGCCCATGCATCTAGAACTTGTCGCCGGCGACGCGAGTAGGCAATGGGCTACCGGAGAGGACATCATTCAGCTCTACGATCATCTGCGTCCCTCTCTCGAAGCGTATCTGGGTTCGCGAGGGCTAGATAGAGGGCATTCCGAAGATGTGATTCAGGAAGTGTTTCTGCGACTGGTGCGCCATACGATCAAGCGAGGCGCCAGAGCGAATCTGAAAGCGTGGGTGTTTCGGGTTGCCCATAACCTGTCGATGGATTATCACCGTTCAAAAAAGCGGCGGCATCACGGAAATGAAACGGAGACGCTGTTTCTGCTGCGCGAGCGTGCGGACCCTGCTCCTGATCCGGAGCAAAAGATCATTCTGCTGGAGCGTGCCAGGCGATTGCGCGAGGCGATGGCCCAGCTTACACCGAGGCAACGCCGCGCTCTACTATTGAGAGCCAAAGGCCTTCGCTACCAGGAAATCGCGATTCTCATGGGTGTGAGCGTTCAGCGAGTGGGAGAACTGATGCAACGGGTGATTTCGTCATTAGAGGACGGCGCCTAAATGGAAGCCATAGCAGTTAGAGCGGATCCGGCGGCGGTCATCAGCGTGCGGACGAAGATCCCAGGTCGGACAGGCGTTGTGGAAAGCCGTTCTCGAAACTACGCTCCGCCATTAGCTCGTGGGAAGACGGGCTTGAACATGCGGAACAGTTTGCATTTGTCCCCGCGTTCCATTCGAAGATGCTCAATGCATTCAAATGAGCAACCGGCGCAGGGTTTTGCTCGTGGATACGCGCGCTCCATGCCCCGAGGCTGTCGAACGGATCGGTCTTTCCCAGCACGAGAATTGTCGGTACGGACGAATTCGCAAAATAAGCGGTCGTTTGTTCGACGCTCCAACTGGATGCGGCAATCGCTTGGCCCACGCTGGATGAAGAACGTTGTTGGCGCGGCTCAGTCCCCAAAATCGATCCGCTTCTTGGCGTTACGATCAAACCGTAGTATTCGGCGGCCACTGGATCAGCCGCCCAAAGGATCACTGCGCCATCTTGGCGGGCCCGGTGCACTGCGATCGAGCAAGCTTCTCGATACGAGTCTTTCGCGTATTTGTTCAGAAACACCAATCGCAAGTCGGAGACTCCCCAAATCAGCCCCAAGGCAACTAGAGAAACGGCTGCCTTGCGTTGCACGCTTGGCAAGGGGAGAGAGTGTTTAGGAGCAATCAGGGCCATCATTAGGATGAGTGGGAAGAACACTGCCAAATGGCGGCCAAGGACTTGAAAATGCTCAAAGACGGACACGCCCAATGCGATCAGCAAGCCAGAAGCGGTACTGATGAGAAGATTCCGCCCAATTCTGTTATCTGGTGTCCGGGAGACAAGAAAGACTACTGCAGCCAGGGAGACCGCTCCGAGCAGCATCCACGGCCAGTACGGCAGAAACACCGAAAGGCCGGGACTCTGGCGGATGTCATTGCGTGGTGGACCCAAACCGGCAAATCCCGCAAATTCGTAGAGGGCGAAAGCCAAGTTGCGCAACCCCGGTGTTGCCTCCATCTTGTTTACACCATAGGACGAAACCCAAACGTAGAAGCTGCCAAGTGCGAGAAAGAGAGGTGCACACCAGAGCGTGGGGCGAGTCCAATAGTGGAGGAGATCGGACTTCAGTTTCGAATCGTTGCTCGCCATCAGAATCACAAAGATCAACAAGGTTGGAAACAAGAAGATCGCGAGAATATGGGTCCCCCAGCCAAGGAACAAGGCCAGAAGGCAGAGCCACGGGGCCGTCTTGCCGTAACGTTTTGGGTCCACAAGGAACGCCACCAGAGCCACGCTGGCAGCGCTCGAGAACGAGAGCAACGCAACGTAAGGGCGTGCTTCATTCAAATAAAACCAGAAGAACGGCGATAGGCAAAACAGTACCCAGAGATTGCGATTCCAGAACAGCCGCTGCGACGCCCAACTGACGCTGTAAATGAAAATCACCGCGAAAGGAATATTCGCAGCACGGAGTGAAAGCTCACTGGAGCCAAAAAGTTTGATCCAACCCCACATGTGGAGGAGGTAAAAGATGAATTGAGGATCGCCTGGCGCACCACGGGTGCCAATGAGGGCTCGGAGAAACGGATGGAAGCTGCTGTGTGAGGCGAACCAAACCGTAAATCCTTCATCAGTCCATAAACTCTGACGGGTGATTGCTAATCCTAGCGTGACCGGGAAAATCAGCGATGTCAGAAACGGGACAAAGTTGGCTGCCCGGAAGCCAAAGAGTGGTTGTGTTGCCGCAGGCAGAGGAACCGAGTCGAACCAATACGGAGCCCAAGTATGAGCCATGCCGTCATTATAGGTTACCGGTTAGTGAAGTAAAGCGCTGCGGTTGGCTTTCTCTCGCGCTCACCCATGTTTCCCAGGACTTTCTGGACTTGGTTCCTTACCGGCATTACTTGAAATTGGTCACAGTATATCCGAATCGCTTCCGACACAAACTCTAGCTTCTGGCGACGAGCAAGTTGCATCCCAGGGAAGAATTCCAAGCCAATCCGGTCGTCAGCACCCAAAAAGTCCAGCGGATGCAGCAGCAGCGAGGGGGATACGGAACAAGTGTGGCATAACTGGAGGGCGGTTTGGAAATAGGTCAGCGCCAGCCTGCGGGAGATACGGCTTAGGTACAGAAGATAGCTAAGATGGATCGGCGTTCGTAGAAAAGGCATGGTCGTGACCGGGATCTCAACAAGGCCGTCGTGATCGCACCACTGGTAGAGACGGAGGGGGCGCGTACCGTCCGAGAGAGAGCCAAAGAGCCGATTGCGCTCGTCGAGGGCCCTGCCCGACAACCTTGAGTGGCTCATGTAATACAGTCTTGCTAAGGGCCCTACAAAAGTAGGAAACGTCGACGCATCATATAGATAGCCACGGCTCTTCAGCACCCACAACGCGCTCTCAGACAGGCTGAAGCCGGGCCCACGGTAGCCTATCGGGCGGTACCCCGTAACCTTATATATATCCTCCTCCGCCAGACAGATCTCCGATTCGACGCGTTTCCGCTCATAGAGGTGAAACCAAGGCTCGTGCGAAAAAGAATGGTTCCCAATTTCGTGGCCGGCGGCCGCGATCATCCTGAGTGAGGAATGGTTCTTCTCCAGCGCTGCGTCCTGACCAACAACGAAGAAGGTAATGCGCAGGTTTCGCGCTGACAGGAATTGCAAAACACGGGGTACCAGGAGGTCCAAGTAAGACGGAAACTCCTCCCAACCCGGATCGCCATGGACCTTTAGATAGGACCATCGGTTGTCAAGGTCGAGCGATAGACTAGCTATGCGATGGGGCGAGCTCATGAGGAAAGCGTGTTGGAATGGGATCGCAAACCGGTCCGGGATCGACAATTACTTGAGCAGCGGACTCGGCAAGACGGATGGTCTCGTTCACATTCAGGGTGCCGTTGACAATCTGGGCAGAGTTTACTACGTACAAGCCAGGAATGGAGGTGAAGAACGGGGGAACCTTGGCCGAGTAGTTGATTGTAGGCACGGGCAGAAGGTACTTTACTCGAGAAATCTGGAAGTGTTCCATGTTGGTGCGTCTGAAGTTCGGATACATCTGCTCAAGCGCCTTCAAGAATTCATCGCGAATTTGGGCGAAAGACAGGCCGAAATACGTAGAAGCGGGATTGAGATACTTCGGCAGATACACAAGAGACTTGCCACCAAATTGACTTTGGTCGACGAGTGCTGACATTTCGACCACAGCTGTGAAGGGGACACTTGCGTCAGCAATATTGGTGATATAGAAAGGCGAAAGTGGCTCCTTCAGGAGCAGGGATGCGCAGACCAGCCCTTGATATTTGATGCCGCGAAGGCGCTCCTTTTCTTCATCTAGCAGAGTCGGACACAGGTCCGCAGTCAACGGGGCCGCAGTGGTCACAGCGACCCGCGAGAAGTCTTGCGAGGACTCCCGGCTAAATTCAACTCGAAGCCCCCCGCCGCAGGTTCTTCTGACGGAGCGAACAGGCTGGCCAAGACGAATACTCACGCCGGACCGAACGAGTAATTCTTCGAAGGCTTTCAAAACCCGTGCATAACCACCGGGCACGTAGCCGAACATTTCGGTCTTCGCGCTCGTGCGGCGCGCTGAGTACATGCGGGCGATCGTGGTCGAGATGAACGCCGCCGAGGTCTCGCGATATCCATCGCCCAGCTTGGCGCGGAGCAAGGGCAACCATAGCTTGCGCGTGACACCCTTGCCAGACCATCTCTCCAGCCATGCTTCTACCAGAACTTTTTCCAGCGGCGAGCAATCCTGAACGCGAGACGCTTTCAGAATCGTGACTCCCAATCGCGCTTTTTCGAAGAAGTTCAACGGTGGGAAACGCAGGAACTCGATCGCGCTCGACATTGAATGTAGCCGCGAGTCGGCAAAGAAACCAGTCTGTGCTTTCTTCCACTGAAGCTCGTCCTCTAATCCAAGGTCGGCCAACAGCGATCGGAGATAGGTGTCGGAGTGCAATGTCACATGGTAGTGGCGGTCCCACACAATGTCGCCGAGACGCCACGCGGATGCAACGCCACCCAGGTGAGGAGCGGCTTCGATTAACGTGACAGCTTTTCCCTGCTGCGCCAGCCGCAGGGCAAGCGTCATTCCCATAAATCCACCGCCAATGATCGCCCAGGATTGTTTTGAGTCGAGACGGGTCACGTTTGTTGGGAGTTGACTGTCTATTCGTTTTCGAATGCCCGACTGCCTTAGTGCAAAGTCTCGCGACGGGTGGGCTCTGGCAGGATTGTCGATGCTGGCTCTTGCGACTCGAGCAGGGGAGGCACTGAGTTCGACACTTGGACCGGTTGATTCTGGCGGAGAGACTGGTACGCACACTCGATGACATTCATCGAAGCGAGCGCATCGTTGGCAGTAATTAACAAAGGTTCCTCGCCTCGGATTGACCGCGCGAAATTCTCAATCTGACTGCGGAACGCTTGGATCTTGTTATAGCCGTTTCCGAAGGGCATCCATTGGCGGTGAGCGTAATCGAGCCGGCCCGACCTTTTCCATCCGACCGATACACTCCCCAGAGTTCCGGATATGTCGAGAAAACTGTCTCTTTGTCGAGTGATACTCCAAGAAAGCTCGATATTGCACAGCACCCCGGTCACACTTCGGGCAAAGAGGAGCACCGTGTCCTCGACCTGTAGTCCTTGCGTCCGCTTCCCTTCTCTAGCGTGCACTTCAGCCAGAGGGCCGAGGAAGTAGTGGATCAAGTCGACGGAGTGCGCCCCATTATCGATCAGCACGCCGCCACCACTGATTGTCGGACGCGAATTCCATCGCGAATTCATGTTTGCGCAACTGGCAAAAACGTTTTCGAATAGGACAAGGTCGCCCAAAACGCCCGAAGCAATGATGCTCCTAGCTTGAATGACGTCTTCGACGTATCGGAACTTCGACGCCATCGTCAGCCTAACTCCCGCCTGCTGCGCGGCCGCTCGCATTTTCTGTGCACCCGCCACATCGGTGCTGAATGGCTTTTCGCATAAAACGTGAACCCCGTGCTCTGTCAGAGAGACACAGATGTCGGCATGCGTTGCCGGCGGCGTACAAACCACAGCCGCGTCCAGCTTGCAATCGGCCAGCATGTGCTCCACCCGATCATAGCTGCGGCAGCGCATCCGTTCACCAATCCGTTGTGCAGCATCGAAGCGGCAATCGGCCACTCCGGCCAACTGGGCCTCAGGGCAATACTCAAAGGCCTGTATGTAGGACTGCGCGATGGCGCCAGCACCAACCAATCCAAACTGGAGCCGCTTGCGGCCGTTCTTAGTGTGCGAGTTCGACAATCGCATCGTGGATCACGTTAGAAATGAATTCGACGTGCCTTTCCTCGTAATTTTCATTCCAGGGAAATACCAAAATGTTCCTCAAGGCCTGATACGTTCCGGGGAATCGGTGCTTGCCATATTCCAACGCTCCAGGGCGGGCCAAGCTGAACGGGAAGCGACTGTAGCCGAAAGTTCTCTGTTTGCGGAAGATCCCGCAGTCGAACGCAGGTTTTTGGATGTAACGCGGAGCGCAGAAGATGCCACGAGCCTTCAGGCGATTACCCAGAGCCTCGCAGCCGCCGGAAACCTTCTGTTCACTTACGCGCAGGCAATACTTCCAAAACGAGTGGACTGAGTCCGAGTGCACAAAAGGAGTTTCGACTGCATCCAGGTCCGCGAGGCGCTCCGTCAACCGGTGTGCCATAGCAATCCGCCGCGCAGCCGATATTTCCAGCTTGAGAAGCTGCCCTGCCGCTACCGCACCTTGCAGTTCGCTCATCCTGTAATTCAACCCAAGGAATTCGTGATCCGGGTTCTCGTCACCATATCCCCACCCTTTGTTGATGAACAAGTGCACGCGCCGGGCCAAGTCTGGGTCGTTGGTAACGACGAGCCCACCTTCGCCACAGGTGATGTGCTTTCCCTGCTGAAGGCTGAAGCAAGCGATCTGCCCCACCGTACCAACACATCGCCCTCGGTGAAAAGCAAGAAACGCTTGAGCGCAATCTTCAATGACCGGAATTCCTTTCGACTCAGCCAACAGCATGATGCTCGTCATGTCAGAGGGATTACCGAACAGATGCGTTACGATAATGGCACGGGTGCGTTCGCTCAGCGCCGCCTGGATGGTTTGCGCTGTCACATTGCATGTTCTGGGATCGACATCGGCGAAGGTTGGGATTGCACCCTGATAGAGAATCGGCGTCAAGGCACCCATATCGGTGATCGGGCTCGTGACGATCTCATCGCCTGGCTCGGGATCAATGGCTGCGATGGCCGCATGGATCGCCGCGGTGCCTGAAGAAGTGGCATACGCATAGCGAACGCCAAGTAGACCAGCGAAATCGGATTGAAGCTGCTTGACGAACCTGCCCTTGGTACTGTTCAGGACTCCACTGGAAATCACTTCTGACAAGTTCGTGAGTTCCAGTTCATCCAGGTTGCGGCCGGAGGAGTCCTGATCCGTCGGCAGATGCAAATCAGTTGTCGTTGTTGCTCGCACCTCGCGATCCTCAGTTCTCATTGAAGTCAAATGAGCGGACGAATGGGGGTCTGTGAAAGAGCGCCTGCCCCACCCTCATTGCGACTAGTTCTGCTATCAGGCAAACATGACGAAACAAAGTACGCACAGTTTTCATTTTTGAGCTACCGTACAAGCGCATCGTCAAGGTAGTTGGACACTCAACGACGACACCACCCCGCAAATCCAGCTTCCCTACCAATTCAGCGATCGCCAAAAAGTCATTGTGCCGCAGATTCAGTCTCAAGATCGAGCTACGGCGGTAGACACGAAAGCAGCTCGTATACGTGTACAGCTTCTGCCTGAGAATCTGCCTGTAAATAAACGACGCGGCCTTCGACAAGAGCATTCGGTGCCCAGGGATGCCGAGTACTACCCCAGCGGGATGGTATGGAGAAGCCGTTACGAGATCAACTTCGCGAGAGAGCATCGGTATGAGCTTTTCCAGTTCACTTGGATCATAGCTGCAATCGGCGTCGATAGAGCAGACGATTTCGGTCCTTGCTTCCCGGATTCCTGTAAGAATGGCCGCACCGATCCCACGATTCGTGGAGTGGCGAAGCAGAGTGCAGTTCGGACGGTTTGCAAATAGCTCTTGCATCAGTTCCCAAGTACGGTCCGTACTGCCGTCATCAACAAGCACAAGACGAACGCGATACCTATTCTCCAACCTCACGGCCGCGCAAGTTAGCCTCCCCTGCAAATGGCAGAGTCCAGTCACTTCGTTGTAACAAGGAACTACCATGGTCACACTTGCTGGCTCTGCAGATGCCATCATCGGATTTGAACCCACCTGTATCGAGATGAACCGCTCATGAGGGGTATTGAAATGCAACAGGACTGTCACTCAGGGTCGACAGATCAACGCCTCCAACAGAAAAACCCTGAGTCGGCCGTCGATGCAGCAAATCAATGCAGTGGTTAACGATCCGTTCGGCGCTGTGCCCGTCGCCGAATGGATTTGAGATTCTGTGGACGGAGTTTGCCCAGCTATTGGCTTCGTAGGCTTCTTCAAGCATGGAGCGAAGCGCACCCGAACGGCTGCCGACCAGTCGGGCCATCCCTGCCTGAATACCTTCCGGCCGTTCAGTGCTCTCCCGTAGAATCAAAAGAGGCCTGCCAAGGCTCGGAGCCTCTTCCTGGAGACCGCCGGAATCGGAAATGAGCAGCCAGCATTTCGAAACGAGATGAATGAAGTCTGTGTACGGTAACGGCGAAGTGAGTACAATTCTGGGGTGATTGCTGAGAATGCCAAATGCTGGGACTTTGATGTTTGGGTTTGGATGAACCGGAAACACCAGGCGTACATCATCGTGCTGTTCAACAAAAGCTCGAATTACGAGCAGGTTATCTTCAAGCACCTTACCGAACGACTCTCGTCGATGAGTGGTCAGCACCATGCCCTTTTGGCCGCTCGGCGTAGGAATCACGTTGGAAGCCGCCTCCGACTTTTGATTGTCGAGTACCAGGTTCAATGCGTCGACAATGGGATTGCCGGTAACGACGATTGCACTGTTCGCGATTCCCTCCTGTAGAAGAGAATCCCGGTTCGATTCCGTGGCTGCAAAGTGAAACGACGCTAATTGCGTGATCGAGATGCGATTCATCTCTTCAGGGTAAGGACTGTACAGATTGCCCGATCGCAGTCCAGCTTCGACATGAGCAACTGGCACGCCGCACTGGCGGCCTGCTATCGCGCCCGCCAAGGCTGTTGTTGTGTCGCCTTGCACGAGGATCATGTCCGGGTCCTCACGCCTGATAATCCTTGACACGCCACGGACAATACGGCGAAGCAGTGCTTCGGAGTCTTGGTTGGGGGTCATGAGATGGAGATAGTAGTCGACGCGGACGCCAAAAAAGTCGGTGAGTGGCCGAACTAAGTCGGCGTGCTGCCCCGAAGAGACATTGACTGTGCGAACGAAGTCTGCCCCTCTCTCAAGCTGCAGTATTACAGGCGCCAGCTTGATAATTTCCGGTCGCGTGCCGAAAAGAGCGAGGATTGACTTTCGAACGTCCATCTTGATTGGTGGTTTGGTTAGCAAGGCGATCGCGCTATTCGATATCACAATGTAAACTCTCGCGCTCAACTCGTGAGAGATTCAGCGACTTGAGTTGCAATAGCCCACAATTTGGGACGTACCGTACCTCATCCCGCTGGCAGACATAGTCCAGGAGTTCACAAAGAGCGTCCCAGATGCCGAGTCTCTCAATCTCCCAGGAATGCCCGCTGAGATGCCACACTCCACCCTCATTCAACACCCTGTCAAAGAGGCTCTTGCCAAGTTCCACCCAGTTTCCGAGCCGAGGCAGCTGAACCAAGCAGGATCGCAAGCTTTCAAAACTGCGAGAGCGGCCAATGTTTCTAAAATAAATGATCGGGGCGTGCGGGTATGCTTGCAGAGTCATAGGCATTCTAAAAGGGTTAGAGGGCGGTCGTGTCGCCAGCATGCGAACCGTTCGAGCGCCTGCGTACCCGGCTTCTTGCACGGCGCGTACCGCGTTCGCGTCGTATCGCCCCTTCGGATAGCAGAACATATCCACTCGCTTTCCAAGAATATCTTCAAGAGCAATTTTGCAGGCCTTCACCTCTTCCAGTGCTTCGTCGGGTTGCAACCGCCAGAGAAGCTTGTGGTTCCAACCGTGCGCGCCAATTTCAAATCCCTCATCAGCCAACGACCGCAACTCGGCGTGGCTCATGGGATGCTCACGGTACCTCATGGGGACGTAGAAAGTCCCAAGAATCCCTTTTGAACGCAACAGTTCTGCGAGTTTGAGATCGGCGCTGTCGCCGTCGTCCCAACTCGTGGTGACAACCTTCAGTTTGGTCGAATTGCTCACCTATCCACCTTTGCGCGTGTTCTAACTTAGGGCCAAGCACACGTTGGTCACCTCGAAAGGGAAAGCAACTACAAGGTCCTCCTAGCAAAACCCAGTGTACCCCTAGCTACTTCGGTGCCCTCGACGGTCACAGCCGCCTCCACGACGGCAAAACCTCCAACGAGTTTGGAAACTGTAACATTGATCTCCATCTTGTCCCCGGGGATCACAGGCCTCAGAAATCTCATTTCATTGATCGCGCCCAGTATCAAAAACTCGCCTGGGCGTACGCCGGTGCCAGTTGTCCTCGTAAACAAAATAGAAGCCGATTGACCGATAGCTTCGACGATCAACGTTCCCGGCAAGGCGGCGCGGCCCCGAGAGTGACCAGGAAAGTAGCTCTCGCTCGCGGTGACATTTTTGATCGCCCGAATGCTCCTCCCCTCCTCAATCGATACCACACGATCGACCATCAGCATCGGAAATCTCTGCCTGAGAGCTGCTTGTACTTCTTCCGACGTCATCGCGGGGGTACTAAGCTTACTACGTGCAGAAGGACTTAAGTGAAGAAAACGCCTTGGAACGCCGCCGGTGCGAACAAGTCGGCGGGGCCGTAGATCGTGGCCGTGATTCGTTTGAGATGCTCACCTTAAACATGGGCCAGCTTGGAATTCAGAACCCGGCAAATCTCCTTCACGTTCTCCATCGCCATCAAATCGTCAACATCGAAAGTCAGCCCAAAAGTCTTTTCGAGGCAAATCGCCAGGTTCACGTGCCCCATAGAGTCCCAACGCGAAATGTCGGCCGGGGACGTCTCCATGGTGATGGACTCGGGATCAACGTTGAAGGCAGATTGAAAAGCGGTGCGCACCTTATTCAAGACTTCTACGCCGGTACTAGTTTCCAATATCATTTCCTGCCTTCGTGGCAGCATTTTTTCTTTCGGGCGAGGACGGAGATGTCGAATCTGGACGTCCCGCATCGAAGTCGAACGACCTCGATATCGAGTTCCGAGAGCCAGGCACCACTCTCCGTCCAGACGGGACAACACAGCATCACCGTCACTCAGCGTTTCTAGGAGGGCGGGTTTGCGGGAATGAGCGACCATCCACCCGCCTCGACAACTGAAGAAGCAGTTCTTTTCTGAAAACTCAGGCATATTGTGCCGGTCCACTACGCCACAAAGCGCAATCACACCGTTGTTCCAGGCGTCCCAGAAGAGATGGTCCAGAATGCTCGTAATGCTTCTCCGGTCTCCTCCAACCTGGACCACCTCACCGATACCTCCCGCCGTGGCGAAATAAAGGTACCAGCCTACGATCTTCTTCTTCTGATCATACAGCACCACTTTTCGCAATTCATCGCCGTGCGCCATCGTGCGTGCCATAAACCCCAAAAGCCACGTAAGCGAATTTCCATCGTATTCTGGCCACAGGGAATGGCCACTTCGGAATTCCTGTAGGCACTGAAGTAGCGTTTCCACGTCAAGTTCTCCGCTCTCAAGCGAGGGCTCGGTCGGACGAAACGGGCTAAGGGAGAGGTTGCCTGCCAGATGGTCCACGATTGCGCAGAATGGCTTAGCCACGAACGCCATGGAGGTCACGATGGGATTCCTGGCGACTTGTGACAACGCATTGGTTGCGAAGCGGGCCGGGCGCAGCACGCGTATCCAATGGACGCTGAAAGCCAGGATCGTGCGGAAACCAAGGCGTTCAAGCAGCGTGCGGGACACATCGTTTGCCGAATCCGTCAGCGAGAGGTCCTGTCCCGCGGACATATAGCTCTGCAAGAGGCTCAAACCTGCCGGAGTGGTCCGCGCGGCCGGGTGAACGACAAAGTTCCCCCCAACAGCAGCAAGAACGGATTGACCTCCCAACGACATTCGCCGTGGCACTACACCAAGAAATCCCGTGATCGTATCCTGATCATTAAATACCAGAGCACGCTGCGGGCCGTCGAGCCACGGATTCTCGAAGTAAAGTTCGTGAAGGCTCGATTGGAGCTCAACCGGGCATGGTCCCGTGCGTTCACGCAGGACAGTCCAGTAAAGGTCCGCGACTTGTGGAATGTCTTCTTCCCTAAAGCGCCGTACGGGCATGGTCAGAATAGCTTTCTTGCTTTGGAGGTACCCCTACAGCCTGTCCGGCATTCTCACTTCGCCGAGTTCTTTTCGGGAAGAGAAT
>Ga0335071_10000898_pt1 | contig 32065 bp, 25 predicted proteins | sample Lox_Sample_15_FD_206724 | JGI IMG/M metagenome (GOLD analysis project Ga0335071, IMG submission 206724) | Soil microbial communities from Loxahatchee National Wildlife Refuge, Florida, United States - Lox_Sample_1.5 | ecosystem: Environmental > Terrestrial > Soil > Wetlands | place: USA...
GACGCAGGCCCGCGCCCTTGCCGCCATTTTGCGGCACCACGTCGAGGCTGGCCAGAAGATCGTCGTCGTCGAACCCAGCGTGCTGGCCATGCTGCGCTTTGACAACAAGCACCTCCTCAACGATGCGGAAACAATCAAGTTGTTGCAGGACAATGCCTTTGAGCCACTGCAATTACTTTGGGATGTTGCTCAGGCCAACCACCTCGATCTTGCCGCACTCTTTCCGGCAGCCAAGTCTCGGCTGGGAACGCGCCTCTTCTACCACTCTCACTGCCAGCAAAGGACTTGCAACGCTGCCTCACAGACCGTAGATGTTCTCCGCGCGGCCGGCTTCGACGTGGCAACCTCGTCGGTCGAGTGCTGCGGGATGGCTGGCAGCTTTGGGTACAAACATGAATACTACGATCTGAGCTTGGCCGTCGGCGCCGATCTATTCGCACAAGTCATTGCAGAAGAGCAAGTTGGAGGTTCGCGAGTGCTGGTCGCCAGCGGAATCTCCTGCCACGAGCAACTCGTTGGCGGTATGTCGCGTGCCGTGTTTCATCCCGCCGAAGTTCTGTTGAGTACCCACAGGCAGTGACTAAAGGGTATAATAGTAACTATCCATAAGGTGCCAGATAGCGTGACTTACATGCGGTGCCAATGAGAAAGTTCAATATTTTGTATAAGATGCGTCACAGATAATTGGTTACCAGGGATTACTTTGTGGTTACGGAAGATGTATTTACAACTGGTGCAAACGAGGACAAAATCGCAAGCGTAGTCAGGCAGTTCTGGGGGAGGGCTGCCTTCTAGGCGCTCTGCGTTATCGCAGGGCGCTTTTGATTCTCCGTCACTTTCGAAGTTTCTATACCGTCGCGTCGGCGATGTTGGTAAAGTCGCGCCCCACGCGGCTTGCATCCGCGTCCTCGGCTAGGCATCTAATTACTGATCCCCAAAACACAAAGATGCGGATGATACGATGAAGGCTGCGGTGACCAATTCGGGCCGTAGTTCGTGGGTGGGACTCAGGAGGCTACATGGCAAGCGATGCAATCATGGAAGTAACGGATGCGAATTTCGATCAATCCGTATTGAAGTCGGAACAGCCCGTAATGGTAGATTTCTGGGCGGCCTGGTGCGGCCCTTGCCGCGCGTTGGCGCCCGTGGTCGATGAAGTAGCGCAGAGCTACAGCGGGCGCGTAAAGATCGGCAAGATGGATGTCGACAAGAACGTAGCGACTCCTCAGCGCTATGGCGTACGCGGCATTCCGACCCTGCTCATCTTCAAGGGCGGACAAGTGAAGGAACAGATCGTCGGTTACGTTTCGCGTGATGTAATCGAGAAGGCTCTGGAAAAGAATCTGTAAACGAGATTGCGTGGCATGCGGCGCGGCTCGGGCCGCGCCGTTTTGTTTTTGCTGCGCGCTGTTTCGTTGTTACAGCTTTCGCAAGATGGGACTGTTACAATTCGTGGCGCACTCATAGGGGCGCCCCCCTTCATTCGAATCGAACGACTGGCCCCAGATTTCCGTACAAGTCTTTAACTGTCAGCGAGATTTGGACCAGCGATTAGCCCGTCGGGAGCTCGGATTGGACGACAACCAAGCAGTCAACGCGCTGGTTCGCCGCGGTGTGGCAGGCGACGCCGCGGCCTGGCAGGAAATTGTCCAACTCTACAACCGTCGTATCTACAACATCTGCTATCGCTTCTGCGGCTCGCCCGACGATGCCGCCGATCTCACTCAGGATGTCTTCATTAAAATCTACCGCACCCTGAGTACCTTCGACGGGTCGCGGGCGGCCTTCATGACGTGGGTTACCACGGTCACCCGCAACTTGTTGGTGGACCACTTCCGCAAGGGAAAGTATGACCGGCTTACTGACTCTCTGGAAGCTACTCCGGGCGGTCAGGATGACGGCCTCACTCTCGGCGAGCAATTGGAAGACCATTCCGTGTCTCCGGAACAGCAGGTGCAGAGCCGCCAGACCCAGAAAATGGTTCATGAGGCCCTCCAGAAGCTCTCCCCGGAACTGCGGGAGGCATTGATTTTAAGAGACTTACAGGACATGGACTACAAAGAGATCGCGATCGTCCTCAAAATTCCGGAAGGCACTGTAAAAAGCCGGATAAATCGTGGACGCACGGAACTGGCACGGCTCATACAACGTAATTACAGGCAGGTGAGTTGATGTACGGCGAATCAAAATCCGAGATGCAGTGCGCGCGCTTCGAGGCGTTGTTGGCTGACGCCCTCGATGCCACGTTGCACGGCTCGACGCTGGCTTCCTTTGAGGAGCACCGGCGATCGTGCCCGGCCTGCGCGGAAATGTACGGCGAAGCCGCCACGGGCATGCACTGGCTGAAGGGTCTTGAGGACATCGTGCCACCCAGGCACCTGGTGCACAACATCCTGGCACAGACGATTGGCTCCGTGCCGGAGCCTAGTGCACAAGTTGCTCCCGTAAGCGAAGGATGGTTTGGCAAGCTGAAAGGGCGCTTGTCACCGGTGCTCGCGCCGGTGCTGACTCCCCGCTTCGCAATGTCGTTTGGCATGGCGTTCTTTTCGATTACCATGCTGGCGAACATTGCGGGGATTCGTCTGGGCGACCTGAAGCACGTAGACCTGAGCGCTAAGGGCCTGCAAAAGACTTACTACTCCACCCAGGCGCGCGTAGTGCGTTACTACGAGAACATCCGGCTGGTGTATGAGATCGAGTCTCGCGTGCGCGATTTGCGCCGCGCCGCGACGCCCGAGAAGCAGGAGGCATCACCGCCGAAGGATCCCGATAAGGGTGAACCTCGGCAACAGAACCAGAAGTACCAGAACTACCGCCTGGACTCCGGCCAGCCTTTGCTGGCACAGTATCCGGCGAGTGGCGAGCAAACGATCTCACAGGCCCGGCTGAACAGGAGAACAGCATGAACTGCGCCAATCATGTCGAAGTACCCGCAGTTGCATACTGCCGCACATGTGGCAAGCCCATGTGCAGCGCATGCGTGCGCGATGTGCATGGCGTCCTTTACTGCGAGGAGTGTCTGGCCTCGCAGGTGAGCGGAACGATGCCGCCCCCGCCGGGCCCCGGAGCCCCTGTTCCGGGAACAACCCCCGCCCCCGGTCACAGTAGCCCGGGGCTGGCTGCGCTTCTCGGATTTATTCCGGGTGTCGGCGCCTTTTACAACGGCGAATACACCAAAGGATTCATCCACGTATTGATTTTTGCGACCCTCATTTGGGCCACCAATCACGTGGACGGGATCTTCGGACTCGGGATTGCAGCCTTCGAGCTCTATATGCCGTTCGAGGCCTATCGCACCGCCAAGGCGAAACTGATGGGCGTGGTGCCGCCGGACCCTTTCGGGTTCAACAGCATCAACCTTTTTGGAAACGCCAGCCCGCCGGCCGCGGCGGCGTCTGCGTCCGGCGCTCCGATAGCGGAAGGGCAGGCACCTTCGCCCCAGAACTACGAGGAATCGTCGCGCGTTCCTACCGGTGCGTTTGTTCTAATCGGCCTGGGAGTGTTATTCCTTTTGAGCCAGTTTGACTGGTTCCGCTTCGACTGGTTCGGCAGGTTCTGGCCCTTGATCCTCATCGCTGTCGGCGTCTCTGTGCTGGTCAAGCGTTCGGGAAGGGTACGCTGAGGAGGACGCGATGAAATACAGGTTCAACCCAAGTTGTGGATGCGCGCGCTGCCGGGCCCGCGGGTTTATGGGCCCTGCGGTTCTCATTACAATTGGCGTCCTCTTTCTGCTGGATCAGATGACGCACATTTACTGGATGAACTTCGGCCGCACCTGGCCGGCTCTGCTGATCGTCATCGGGCTGGTGATGTTCCTGCAACACAATGCCTCGACGGCCGGGCACATCCCGCGAGAGTACACGGCGTATCCTGCCGCCCCTCCGACCTATCCATTGCCGCCGCAGACGTGGCAGCCACCGGTGAATCCGCAAGTGGCGCCGGCAGCGCCGGTCGTGCCGCCTGAGACTCCGCCATCCTCCGCAGGGACTACCGACCACGGGGAGGTGCACAATGGTTAGCCCTTATGTTTCTGTGCCTCCACGGGCACCATTGCCGCCGCCGCCACCGCCGCGCTATCGGCGTTCGCTGGTTGCGCCCGTCATCCTGATTCTCATCGGCGTTCTGTTCCTGCTCCGCAACGTCGGCGTCCATCTTCCGGTGTGGCATTTCTTTGGACGCTTCTGGCCAGTGCTGATCATCCTGTGGGGCGTGTTCGCGTTGATCGAGCATTTCGCGGCGCTGAAACACGGCTATCGCACGCGCGGACTGGGTGGCGGCGGCGTACTGCTCCTCATCCTCATCGTGATCGTCGGACTAGCGGCGCACCACAGTTCCGATCTGAACTGGGAAGGCATGCGCGACCAGATCCAGATTGACGACAACGATTTCGGCGGCATGTTCGGCAACTCATACACCTTCGAAGAATCCGTTGAGCAGCAATTCCCGGGCGATGGAACCCTGCGTGTGGTCAGCGACCGCGGCGACATTTCCATCACTCCGTCGGATGGTGATAACCTTCGCGTCACGGTGCACAAGAAGCTGTATGCCAAGAGCCAGGACGAGGCTAACAAGTACGATCAAAGCACCAAGGTACAAGTCACCGTCAATGGCACGGCGGTTATGCTGAATGCCAACACCAACGGTGCCGGCGACCACGGCGTACGGTCCGATCTGGAAATCTTCGTTCCGCGCAAGGCCGCGCTTGATATCGCCAGCAAGCGCGGCGATGTGACCATCAACGACCGCCGCGCCGATGTGAAGCTTTCCGTGCAGGGCGGCGACGTCACTCTGAACGATGTTGACGGCTCGGCTAGGATCAACATGGACAAAAAGGGTACCGTGCGCGCAACCGGCATCGGCGGCGACATAGACCTCGATGGCCGTGTCAGCGAAGTGAATCTCGAGGATGTCAAGGGTGCGGTCCGATTGAACGGAGACTTCTTCGACGAAATCCGGCTGACCAAGATCGCCAAGGCCGTGACCTTCAAGTCGGCCCGCTCCGATATTTCCATCGCTTCCGTTCCCGGCGATCTTGAGATTTCCGGCGAGGCCTTGCGCGGCTCCGACTTGAGCGGTCCGATGCGCATGGTGACGCGCTCCAAGGACATTCATTTGGAAGATGTCCGCGGCGATCTCGAGCTGGAGAACACCAACGGACCCATCGAAATTCACTCGGCCGACAAGCTGCCGTTGGGCAGAATGAAAATCACCGGCGACGATGGCATCAACCTCACTCTTCCGCCCAACGCCGGATTTGAGTTGGATGCCACGGCAAGAATCGGCTCCATCTCGACCGACTTCGGCTCCGTCAAGGTCGAATCCGCCGATAAAGGTGCGCGCGCCAACGGTACGGTTGGCAACGGCGCGTCGAAAATTCAAATCAACGCCGACAAAGGTGATATCAGCATCAACAAGGGATAGTCTTCACTCCTCCTGAACTGCGCTGCCCGCTTCTGCTGAAGAAGCGGGCGGTCTTTTGTTTCGGCGCTTCGTTGAACGGTGTCACGCACGCAGGCGCCGCTCCACCACTGCCTCCACTTGGGCCAGGGCTTGGTCGATCGACAGGTCCGTCGAGTCGATAATCACGGCATCGGTCGCCGGAACCAGCGGAGAGGCCGCCCGTGTGCGGTCGCGTTGGTCGCGTTGTACCAGGTCTTCGATGATGCGCCGCGCCTCGTCCGGAGTATGGGTTCCGTCCTGCGCCACCCGGCGCTCGGCCCGAATGCGCGCGTCGGCATCGAGAAACACCTTTACGTCGGCTTTGGGAAACACGGCGGTGCCGATATCGCGGCCTTCCATGACGACCCCGCCTTGGGCGCCCAGTTCGCGCTGCCGTGCGACCATGATCTCGCGCACCGGCGGATGCGCCGACACGCGCGATGCCGCCAGCGTGACATCCGCCTCGCGAATTCGCTGCGAAACGTCGCGTCCATCGAGCAACACCCGGTTGCCGTCAGCTTGCGGCTCCAGTTCGATCGTGGTTGCCTCGGCGAGGCGTCGAAGCGCAAGACCATCGTCCACCGCTATCTGCTCTTCCAGCGCCTTGAGCGCCAGCGCGCGATACATGGCCCCGCTTTCAAGGTTGACATAGCCGAGCTTCTTCGCCAGCCGCGCCGCGATGGTGCTCTTGCCTGAGCCGGCAGGGCCGTCGATGGCGATGACCAGTTGTCGCGAACGTGTCATTCCTGCGTGGGTTTCCGATTGGAGCCGGAGGCGCGGAACATCTTGCGTGGACGCCGTTCCACCAGAGGTTTGCCCGGACGCAACTGCCCGGGACGCTCTCCGGACAACGGCGTCGCCTGCAGCGGCTGCGGAGGCTTGGCGTCGGCGCTCTGCAACATTACCTTGCCGCCGACGTGTACAAATCCCAGCTCGCGCGCCGCCTGCAATGCGTTAATCGCTTCGCGCACACGCGCACGCCCAATCAACGTCGAGAAAAACGCTTCGACCTCTTCCTGCGGCACGGCCCGTACGCAGTCCACATATTTTGAGACCAGAGCAGTGAGCGCTTCCGCCACCGAGACGTGCATGCCTTCGCGCACCGCTTCCGGCGCCCAGCGGAAGAGCACGTCCCAGAAGACGCCTTCCTCTTGTTTGTAATCGACGCGCGTGATGCGCAGCTTCGCCCACAGCTCGTCGAGTGCGCGGTCGAGCGCGGCTTCCGTGATGGCCTTGCCGAGCGATTCCTGCAGGCTCTGTTTCGCGATGGGACCGCGCTTCTGGATGAGCAGGAACGTGTCCACCGCCAGCGGTGAATATCCGGAGCGCGTCGTAGCTTTGGGAGCCTGCTTCGGATTGCGGTCGCCCACTAGCCCGTAGAAAAAAGGAAAGACCGCCGCCGAGACGAGGAAATTGTTTTCCGGAAACACCAGCGCTTCAAACGCGGCTTTGTCGCGCAGCATTCGGACCATGAGTTCCTTGGCTTCCTTCGCACGAGGGTCGGCGAACGCCATCTGCGCGGTGGGCAATTTGTCGTCGCTGCCGGCATAGGCGCCTACAAACGTAGGCGCCAGCACGGACGGCCGCTGCGGATAAAGCGTACAGAAACCCACAGAGTCGATGAAGGCGCGCGCCGCATCCAGCGTGCGGATTCCTTCGCCGTTCAGACGCCACTTCTCGCGGCGCAGCTCCTGTAATTGTTGCTCGAACATAACTGGATGCTGAGAGACGGCGGCTAGCGATACCACATTGGCAGTTGCTAATTGGCGCTTAGCTCTTAGCCTTGAGCGCGTCTGCCTCTGCAAGCGCCGAAACTCGCAACAAAATGCCAATTGCTAATCGCCGCCTTCAAATTCGCTTGAAGGCCCGCTGGATGTCTCTTACAGAATACCGCAGAACAATGGGACGGCCGTGTGGACAACTCATGGGACAGTCGGTCTTGGCGAGTTCCTGCAGCAGCCACTCCATCTTGTTCGGCTCAAGCGGCATGTTGACTTTGATCGCCGCATGGCACGCGATCGATGCCGCGATTCTGGTGCGAATCTTCTCAAGATTCAGCGACTGCTCCTCGCGCTCGAATTGCTCCAGGATTTCGTGCAACAAGTGTTCGATTTCGGCGGGCGGGACACCGGCTGCCGTGGTCTTCACTGCGATGGTCCGCGTGCCGAAGGGCTCCACCTCGAAGCCGTTATGGTTGAGTTCATCCGATATGTCGGCGAAGACTGCCATCTGGCTGGGTGTGAGTTCGACCAGCAAGGGCATGAGCAATTGCTGGCGCTCCGGTGCATGCGCGAGGCGCTGACTGAGGATCTTCTCGAACAGCACGCGCTCGTGCGCCACGTGTTGGTCGATGATCCACAGGCCCTGCGGATTAACCGCGAGGATAAACGAATCGCGAATCTGGCCCAGCGGCTTGAGCGTGCTCAGCGAATCGAGGCTCACGGGTGCGTCGTCATCGGCCAGAGCACTGGTGCAGCCATTGGCTCTTGCTTGCTCTTGCGCCGGGCCCGGAGCGGCGTTCGTAAATGTTTGCGCGCCGAAACGCGCTACCGGGACGGCGGCGTTCCCGTCGAGTTGAATGGCTTCGTTGCCGAATTGCAGCGATTGCGGCAGCGGCGGCAACTCCGCTTCGCGCAGCGCGAACCCGGCATCAGCCTCGGTTATTTGCAGAGCGCTCTCGCCGTCCAACTCGCCGCGGCTGGGCGTGAGCGCCTGCGACGCCGTCGGCTGGGCATTGATCTCCGCCGCGAATGCGGGTACGGGCCGGGCTTTCATCAAGGCTGCGCGCACCGAGTCTCGGATGAATTCGTGCAGGAACGACGACTGGCGAAACCGCACCTCCGTCTTCGACGGATGCACATTCACGTCCACTTCGGTGAAGGGCACTTCGAGAAAGAGCAGGACTACGGGATACACCGTCGGCGGAATGACGTTGCGGTAGGCCTCGGTAAGCGCGTGCTGTACAACCCGGTCGCGGATCAGTCGGCCATTGACGAAGATGAAGATCGAATTGCGATTCAGCTTCTGGATTTCCGGCCGCGAAACGAAACCATGCAGCCGAATTTCTCCCGGCCCCGTCTCCTGCGGAGCCTCCTCTTCCGGCTCGTGCTGCCGCCATGGCGGAGGTTGCGGCAGGCCCGTGTGTAGAAGCGGCATCATGGCGCTTAACGGAATGAGCTGGTCTAGCGTTTCCTTGCCGAAGACCTGGTAGATGCGCTGCGCGTAGTCGGCCACCGGCGGCGCGATCAGCATGGCGTTCGTGGCCGAGTGCAGCTCCCAGTGCATCTCGGGATGCGCCAGCGCATAGTGTGTCACCAGCGAAGCAATATGCGAAAGTTCGGTCGGTTCGGCTTTGAGGAACTTGCGCCGCGCCGGGATGTTGAAAAACAGGTCGCGCACGCTGATCGACGTCCCCGCAGGCAGACCAGCCTCCTCGACCGTCAGTATCCTGCCTCCCGCAATCTCCACTACGGTTCCTGCTGCATCCTCGGGGGCGCGCGTTTCCAGCCGCAGACGGCTTACAGAAGCAATTGACGGCAACGCTTCGCCGCGGAACCCGAGCGTCGTAATCCTTACCAGATCGTTGTCGGTGCGGATTTTCGAGGTCGCGTGCCGCTCGAACGCCAGCAGAGCGTCGTCGTGCAACATGCCGCAGCCGTCGTCGATCACCTGGATGAGCTTGCGCCCGCCCGCTTCCACATTGACGCGAATGCGCCGGGCTCCCGCATCGAGCGAGTTCTCCAGCAGCTCTTTCACCACCGAAGACGGACGCTCCACCACTTCGCCCGCGGCGATCTTGTTCGCTACATGTTCGGAGAGAACGTGGATGCGGCCCATCGAGTACTACGTTACATGAGAAGCGCGGCATCACCCGCAAGCTCGACCGATGCCTGTGGAAATCCGTTATCCCCGCGGCTGCGCATCGCAAAAATCTCGCAGCAGGCGCCCGAACTCAGCCGGACGTTCCATTGCGGCATAGTGCCCGGCCTTCCCGATGACCCTCAACTGGCTACCCGGAATCCTCTGCTGCATCAGTTCGAACTCGGAGAGCGGTATGCTGTCGTCCTCACCGGCGATCACCAGCGTCGGCACGTTGATACTCGGCAGCGTCGCGACGGAATCTTCCCGCTCCGCCATTCCGCGCTGCACCGCGGCAACGTCGGCAGGCGACATCTTCAGCGCCATCTTGCGGGCCGAGTCCACAATATCGGGCCGGTTGCTCCTGGTGACCGGCGATACCAGCTTGCCGACCAATTCCTCTACCAAGTCTGCTGTGCCTTCCTGCAACACACGGTCGGCCACCTGTAACCGACCGGCGCGCCCTTCCGGCGTCTCCCCGCCCGCGCGAGTATTCGCCAGCACGAGCGCCCGCACCCTCTCGCGATGCCTCCGCCAGAACTCAAACATCGCATAACCGCCGATGGAGACACCGACAAAAATGGCGCGCGCGACATCGAACTCTCGGCAGAGGCAATCGAGGTCATCCGCTATCTTCTGCATCGTGACCGGCCCTTCTCCGGCCTCCGAGTCACCATGCGCGCGCAGGTCGGGCAGAAAGATGCGATACCGCGGCGCGAGATGCTCCAGCACGCCGTCCCAGAAGTGGTGATGCAGCGGAAAAGGGTGCAGCAGCACCACGTCCGGTCCGCTGCCTGTGATCTCGTACGTCAATTGCGCGTCGCCACTGCGGAAGTTTGACATGCAGCAGCGCTCCGCTAGCCGGTGATTTTCTTTGCGCTCGCGTCCCACATCGCAGCCTTCTTGTTGAAGTACGAGTAGTTCGCGAGGTGGCAGCCGATCGCCGCATGGTTGCCGAATACCTCATTCTCCACGCATGGCTTGCGCGTACGCACCGCGTTGAAGAAGTTGGCCTCGTGGTCCGCGGTGTCGTTATAGCCCGCGGGAGGAACATACGTCTCCACTTCCTCCGTCAGCTTCGAGGCAAACGGCGCCGCAGGTGGATGCTCCTTGGCCCAGTTCGCCAGGTATTCCTTGCGCAGATTAGTCGGCCAGCCGTCGATGGAGTAGCCCTCGGGCTCTGGCGTCAAATCCTGTGGCGAATAGGTCACCGTGGAGCCTCGGATAATCATCGTTCCGTTCTTGCCGTAGAAACCGATGAACTCGCCGCCATCGTTGTTCAAGTTGCAGCGCACATCGACCCGGAAGTTCGGGTAGTCATAATACGTCTCGATCAGGTCAGGGAACTGCCGCCCGTCCTTAAAGTAGAACAGCCCGCCCGTTGACTGCGCCCGCGAGGCCACTTCATTGGTTCCGGTGATGAACATGATCCCCGAAAGCAGGTGGACGAACAGATCGCCTGCCAGGCCCTCTCCGTAGTCCGTGAAGCACCGCCAGCGGAAGAATTTCACCGGGTCGAACGGAATACTGGGCAATCCGTGCTGGTACTCCTTCCAATCGATGTTCTGGTCGTCCACTCCGGGTGGGATCGGATACACCCACGCGCCGCTGGGCGAGTTGCGGTCCCAGTACGCCTGAATGCAACACACCTCGCCGAGCTTGCCGGAGGCGTAAATTTCGCGCGCCTTCTCATACACGATCGAGCTCACGCGCTGGCTTCCCACCGCCATCACCCGGTTGTATTTCTGCGCCGCGTCCACCATGGCGAAGCCGTCCTCCACCGTGTGTGACAGCGGCTTTTCGCAATATACGTCCTTGCCCGCCGCGCAGGCGTCAACCACCACGCGGCGATGCTGGTTGTCCGTGACCGCGACAATCACCGCATCCACGTCCTTGCGGTCCAGAATTTCTTTGTAGTTGCGCGTCGTAAACACCTGTTTCTTGATCGTCTCCTGCCCTGCGGTAAGCCGCCCGTCCCACAGGTCGCACACACCCACACACTCGATACCCGGCACCCGCAGCGATGCTTCCAGCAGATTGCAGCCGCGCACGCCGGTGCCGATCGACGCAAATCGGATAACATCGCCTCCTGCCGCTGGTGAGCCTGCAGCCAATACCGTTGCCGCATCCAGTACCGTGACCTTTGCCGCCGCGCCCGCGGCCAGGGCGCCCGCGCCCACACGCATGAATTGACGACGAGTCCAGGGATTTTCGCTCACAGTTTCACCTCGTAACCTTTGGTCGGACAGACCTGCAAACCGTGAAAAAGCCGCGGAGAAACCGCGGCCTCATTCAAGTGGACAAACATTCAGCGCTTCTTGCCTTTGGCCGCTTTCTTCGCAGGCTTCTTGGCTGTCTTCTTCTTCGCTGCTGTTTTCGCGGCCTTCTTGGCCGCCTTCTTCTTTGCAGGCGCCGCCTTCTTCTTTGCGGGTGCAACTTTCTTCTTTGCGGGTGCAGCTTTCTTCTTTGCAGGCGCTTTCTTGGCAGCCTTCTTCGCTGCTTTCTTCGCAGCCTTCTTCGGCGCCGCCTTCTTCTTCACCGGTGCCGGTGGTGGAGGCGCAGTAGTCACCGTCATTTCTTCCGGCTCGCTCTCTTCCGCTTCTACCACCTCTTCGACCACAGAAATCGTTTCGGGTTCTTCTTCCTCTTCCTCTTCCTCCTCGTATTCCTCATCGTCGAGCGAATCGCCGTAGGAACCGTCTCCGTAGTCATCCATCTCATCATCACGACCGTACAGCGTGTCATCGAAAGCCGTCATGTCTCCTCCTCAGGTTGCCGGGCTCCGTTTCTCGACGGAGATAGCTCGGATCGCCGAATGAAAGTGGAACCGCTTTCCATGTCCCATCAATAGGCGCGCGATTATAGCACGGAGAAAAACGCCGCTCATGTGATGCGAACATGGCAATACTGCGACGCGCCTTGTTGTATCAGAAGCGAGGCAACAAGGGAAGAGTGCAATAATGCAGGAACCACAAAGCCGCGCCGAACCCACCACTGCGGCTATTCATTCACGACCCGCACTTCTCCGCTCTGGATGTCCGTCGATTGTTTCCCGTTAACGGCCACCGTCGTGTCGTACGATTCCGCGATGCTGTACAGCGTCTCGCCCTTCCTGACCTTGTGCTAGGAGGTGGTCTTGTGTTTGGCGCTGGCTTTGGCCGACTTCGTGCTCCTCGACTTGTGCCCCTTTGCAGTCGAACCCGACCCCCCGACGGAGGCCGTCTGTACCTTGGCCGACGCCGCTAAAGGTTTGTATATCAATAAAGTACGCCCAACCGCCACGGTGTTCCCCTTGAGCCGGTTCCACTTCCGCAGCTTGTCCACCGGCACCTGGAAGTCATCGGCGATCGATCCCAGTGTGTCGCCCCGGCGCACCTTGTACCGCGTTGCCTTCTTCGAGTACGCCACGGTTTGATTCGCCTGGCTGGGATCAATCGGAATGATCAACTTCGATCCCACCGGCACCTCATCGCTGGCCAGGTTGTTGGCGTCTTCGATCACCCCCGTCGACGTGTGATACTTGCGGGCGATCTCGCTCAGGGTCTCCCCATATTCCACTCTGTGGTAGCGCCAGAACGTGCGCATGTCCGGCGGGATCAAGGCGATCGCTTCCTCGTACTTGCCCTTCGTGCCGGCGGGAATGCGCAGGGTGAACGTCTGGTCTTTCGGCGTGGTCATGCGCAGCAGGCTGGGGTTCAGTTGCAGCAGCGTATCGGCGGTCGTGTCCAGGCACTCTGCCGCCAGACGCAGATCAACCGGGTAGTTAATCGTGACTTCATCGGTCGGCACCGGCTTGTCCGGCGCCACGCCCTGCAGTCCATACTGCGCGGGGTTCTTCGCCATGATGGTCACCGCCACGATGATCGGCACGTAGTTCCGCGTTTCCTGTGGAATCACCCCCCGCTTGTACAGCTCCCAGAAATCGGCATAGCCGGTACGCTCCACCGCATGCTGAATGTTGCCGGGGCCTGTGTTGTACGCCGCCATCGCTAGGTACCAATCGCCGAATTCTTCGTAAAGGTCCTTGAGGTGGCGTGCCGCCGCGCGGGTTGACATCACCGGGTCTTGACGATCATCGACCCACCAGTTGCGCTCCAGGCCGTATTCCGAGCCTCTCCCCGCCATGAACTGCCACATGCCCCGCGCTCCCGCCCGCGATACCGCCAGCGGCTGGAATCCCGACTCGGCCATCGCCAGGTAAATCAAGTCCTGCGGAACGCCCTCTTCCTGCAGGGTCTGCGAAATCATGTCGCGGTAACGGCCGGCTCGGGTCAGGCCGTGCTCCAGCGTCGGCCGCCCTTTGGCGCTCGAGAAATAGTTGATGAACATCGCCACCTGGTCGTTCAGCATGAGCGGCAGGTCCGACTTGGTAGTTTTGATTTCGGCGGCAGCCTTGGCCATCACCGCTGGATCGACCGGGAACGAAATGTCGTTCGCCTCGTCGATCGGCGCCGACACCGACTGCGGTTCGCTGAAGCCGTCACCCTGCCGCAACGCGACCTGCTCCAGCTCCCGCACGCCGTCAACCACCTTGTCGAACTCGTGCTCCAGCTCCGGATTGTTCCTGACCTCCAGGTTGTTCGAAAGCAGCGCGTTGAATGCCTGGTCGAATTTCTGCCTCGCGGCCTCCAGATGGCCGGCCTTGTAATCGGTCTGGCCCGCCTCGTAGAGCTTGTCCACGCGAGAGATCAGCGCCTCCTCCGGACTAGCTGTCGGCGCTGCCGTCGCAGCTTGCGGCTTGTCGGCCGGTGCCTCCGCCGGGCTTGCCGTGGGCGCCGTAGCTTGTGCCGGCAGATTGGTTGCCGTCTTCTTGGGCTCGGAGGGCTCGCAGCCCGCGCTGAACAGCACGGCCGCCAGCATGACAACGACGGCGAGGCGGCGAAAAACAGTCATCCCGTATATAGCGACCTCTCCTTGGGGATCACATTGCGGCTTGTTCGTGATGGTACTACGCCGGCGAAATCGCGGGCAACGCGTGGCCTCCTTTATCCAATGGGTTCAGCGCAGGCAGTGAGACGACCGAGAAAATGCTTGCGCACAGTTCTTCAAACGAAAGAAGCCGCCCTCTCGGACGGCTTCGGCAAATCAGGTTGCTGGTTGACGGCCTAGAACAGCTTGCGGCGAATCGCGCCCGCGAGTCCTAGCGCTCCGCTTCCCAACAGGATCAGGCTGCTCGGCTCGGGAGTTCCGGGCTGTTGCGCGCCGTACAGCGCGAACGACAGATCGGGCGTGATCGCTCCGCAGTTGCCCGAGAAGCACTGCCAAGCCGATTGATCGCCGTCCACGCTGGTTTCCCAGCCCCACTGCGGCGGGATGCCCAGGTCCGGAACGATCGACACCCAATAGGTCACACCACCGGTGGCGTGGAAAGGCACCCCCAACAAGCCGTCATAAATGAAGGTCGGGTCGCCAAAGTTGTCAAAGCCAATGAAGGTCTCGCCAAAGTTTCCCGCTCCTGAGCCGCTCCACAACACCGCGCCCGGCATGCCACCAGCATCCGCGTAGAACTGGAGCGTGAATGCCGTGATGACACCCTGTTGAGCGGGGTTGAAGTACGAACCGATCCAGGCAAATTCATCGATATCGTACGTGCCGCCGAGAGTGAAATTGTCGAAAGTGGTGGCGAAGTTGCCAGTGCCGTTGGTATCGTTCTGCGACGCGTACGCCCCGTTGAAATCGGTGTTCTGGGCGTAGATAAGCGGCGAAGCCGCTGTCGGGGTACTGTAGGCATGCGCTCCGGATGGGCTGGATTTGCTCGGCAGGTTGCCGCCTGAGTATGACAGCACTGCTGCGAACCCTGGAGCACACAGCAACAGCAACGCCAGAGCGAGCACACTGACTGCGAAGATTCGGAAACTGCGAATCATGTTTGTTCCTCCTGAGAGTTTGAACTTGTCTGACTTGAACGTATCTGACGTTTTGGGATGGCGGAGAATACCTGGAGGCTAGTAGTACGCCACGGTTCGTCTTGGTGGCAAGGAAAAAGAAGTCAGAACTTCCACTTTAGTTGGTGGAAGGGCGGCCATTGGTTTTCGGATCAGCCGGGGGCTGCCAGCGCATTCTCGAGGTCGGCGATGAGGTCTTCAGCGTCCTCGATGCCCACGGACAACCGCACCGTTGACGGCGTAACTTCCAGTAATTTAAGGCGCTTAGCACTAAGGCCGACATGCGAGGAAAGCACCGGATACGACAGGATCGACTCCACGCCCCCAAGGCTGGTCGCCAGGTACCATAGCTTGAGCCGTCCGACAAACCGCTCTACGGACTTTTCACCACCTTGTAGCTCGAACGACACCATCATGCCGTAGTCCTTCATCTGTCTTGTTGCCAGCTCGTGATCAGGATGGCCCGGAAGTCCCGGATAGTGGACATACGACACTCGCGGGTGGTGTTGCAGGGCTCCGGCGATGGACGCCGCGTTCCGGCACGCCCGCTCCACTCGAATCGCGAGGGTCTTCAGTCCGCGCAGCAGCAGATAGCCGCATCCCGGATCGAGGCAGCCTCCCGTCAGGATCATCAGCTCGCGCGCCCCTTCCATCCACTTCCTGGCGCCGGCCAGCACTCCCGCCGTCACGTCGCTGTGTCCCCCGAGATACTTCGTTGCGGAATGCAGCACAATGTCGGCGCCGAGCGACAGCGGTTTTTGCAGGATCGGTGTCGCAAACGTGTTGTCCACCACGACGCAGGCATTGTGGCGGTGGGCGGTCGCCGATAGTGCCGTGATGTCGGCGCACCGGAGCGTCGGGTTCGTCGGTGTTTCCAGGAATAGCATCCGCGTCTTGCCTGTGAAGTATCGCTCCGCGTTGCCCAGGTCGTGGTAAGGGATGAACTTTGTCGAGATGCCGCATTGCGCCAGCACGTCTTCGAACAGCTTGATCGTGCCGCCATAGATATCGAGCATGGAGACGATTTCGTCGCCCGCTCGGCACGCCATCAGGGCAGCAATCATCTCCGCCGACATTCCGCTCGAAGTAACCACGGCTGCCTCGGCTCCTTCCAGTTCGGCAACCTTGTCTTCCACCGCCTTCACCGTCGGATTTCCGTAACGGGCGTACAGGTAAAAGTCACGGTTGCCTTCCGCATATTGGCGGAGCTCGCGCAGTCCCGGCAGCACGAAGACCGACGTTTGGCTGATTGGGGTGGTCAGCGCTTCCAGGCGTCCGTGACGGTCCTCGCCGGCATGAACGCAGCGCGTGGCATCGGAACTACGGCGTTTCATGAGACTCCGATTGTAACGGAGGGATCGTCTGCCCCTGGGTGGCGTGCGATGGAAACAAAATGGCGCTCCTTCCGGAGCGCCTCCGAATGCCTTCTCGTATCTCCTACCACGTCAATCTCAGCGCAAACTGGAACTGGCGCGGATCGTATGCCGCCGTGGGCGTGCCGTTGGCATTCCACAGAGGATTCACGTCCGCCACGTTGAACTTGTTGATGACGTTGAACAGGTCCATGATCCCCTGCAACTGGACGCGCTCACGGATCTTGAACGCACGCGAGATGCGCAGATCGTTGAACACCACGGTCGGCTTGCTGCCCGCATTGCGCGCCAGATTGCCATCCAACTGCGGCACCACTCCCGTGACCAGCATGTCAGCGAAACACGTAGGTATCAGATAGCCGGTCGGTGACCACTTCGAAGGTGCCGCGACATCGCCGCACGAATCGGTCTGACCCGCCTGCGCGTACATCGGCCGGTCGGTATTGCTGGAGAAGTTCAGGTTCTGGTCGAAGCCCGTCACGATGTTGAACGGACGCCCGGTTGCTGCTTCGACAATCGGGCTGACGGTCCAGTTGCTCAGCAGCGCGCTCACCCAGCCCGACCCGACCTGATTGCTCTGATACACAGCGCTGATCACGAAACGCTGCCGTAGATCGAAGAGCGAATTGGAGCGGTCCGCATTGGGCTTGTAGTCATCCTGCGGCGTCAATGTGGCTTGCAGGTCGGTGGCTTCATCGATGGTATGGCCCCATGTGTAGGAAGCCAGCATCTGCCAGTGGCCGGAGAAGCGCTTGCTCACGTTTACGGTAAACGCGTTGTAGTCCGAAGTTCCGCTGGAATAGTTGGCCACCATGTCGCTGAACGGAATCTGGCTATTGGCGTAACCAAGGTGGTACAGGCTGAGTGTCGCCTGGGCCAGGGCAAGCGCCTGCGCCGGCAGAAAGTACGAGATCGTCGGGTTGAAACCGCTGGGCCGGAAGAAGCTCACCCAATACGGTGGAACATAGGGTTGGCCATTGAGCGGATTGATCCCTGCCACGTTCACCGAGAGTGGGTTATTGAAGAAAGCGGCCTTCTGCGCTTGTGTCACGTTCGGGTCGGTCATGGCGTTGTACCAGTTCTGCGTCAGGTATTGGCCATATGCCGCGTTCGAGTTAATCGGCCGGTTGATGCGGCGTCCGCCATTCCAGTTGTACTGCAGGGATACGGTCCAGGAGGTGCCGTACTGGTGCTCAATTCCGAGGTTCGCCTGGTTGGAATACAGGTTCTTGAAATTCGCCGCTGTCGGGTAGCCGAACGGCAGTACAGTAAGTGGCACCACTTGCCCCTGTTCCGGCTGGTAATAGTTCTGGTTGACCCACACCGAGGGCGTGTTGGGCGTGGGATTGAAGCGTTGCTGGTTCGCCAGATAGGTAAACGACTGCGGTAGGCAGGTCAGACGTCCGGCAAACGAGTTGGACGCATTCAGACCGGTTTGTGACGCGCATGGATCCAGGGATCCGCCGAACAGCAGGATTTGTGGGGCTTGCGTACCGTCGGCCACCACCGAGTCAAACACCAGCGCCAATAACGGATGCCCGTAGAAGATACCGTACGACGCGCGTAACACCGTTTTGCCGTCTCCGAATACGTCGTAAGCCAGTCCAATTCGCGGGGCGATGTTGTCGTTGTTGGGGGGAATTCCCCGGGTAATTCCCAGCGTCTTGTAGGCGGCAGCCGCTAGAACCGTCGACGGGGATTCTTGCGGGAGGAACTCTACGTCATACCGGACTCCGTAGTTCACGGTTAGGCGCGGCGTCATGCGCCAGGAATCCTGAATGAAGGCGCCCAGCGTGTTGTTGTTGAACCCTAGATGCGGGTTGCCGACGCCTTGCACCAGATATTGCGTTAACGACGCCCCATACGCCTGAATTGGGCTGATGGGTGGTGCGCTTTGGCTCACCGCGACCTGTCCGAAGTTGTACACTCCGCCAAAATTCACCGTGAAGTTGGCGCTCAGCGGAATCAGGTTGTAGTCCACTCCAAACTTTATGTTGTGCGTACCCTTGGTGATCGAGAAGTTGTCCAGGAACTCCCACCGCTGCTCTTCGCGCTGCACATAGGAAAAGGGCTCGCGGCCGATGAATGCGTAGCCGGGGATGTTCACCGCCACATTGCTTCCATCTGGTGCGGTGGAGTAGGTGTAGTTTACTGTTCGCCGGGCATATTGAAAGCGAAACTCGTTGACCTTGTTGTTGCCGATGGTCCAGGTGTGCTCGGCGATAATGCTCCAGTCGTGGAAATCATTGATGGAGGTGCGCGACCAGGCGTTTTGACCGAAGTTCTGCGGGCCCTGCGCATTCACTTGCACTCCGGTAGTGCGGAATGGGCTCACACTGCCGCGTAGCATTAGCTGCTGGTCGTTGGTGAGCTTGTGGTCGAGACGCAACGAATAGATGTTGCCGAATTCGTATACCGGAAAGTTACCGACCACGCTCTGCAAGGGCACGAAGGAGGCCGGGAGTTGATCGAACTGACCGGGAACCGTAGGCGCAAAGTAATTCGCACCGAGGCCCAGGAGTTGGGTTAGCGGATTCTTCCCTGTGATCGCGACCGGTCCGGCCGTGCCCACCAGCGAGGCGTAGCCGATCGTCGCGGCGTTAATCGGCGCGACATTCAGAAACTGCGCTTGGGCTGGCGTCACCGGCGCTACGACCGATCCCGCGGGAAGATTCGTCCCCAGCGCCGCATTGACGAATCTCGTAAGGTCCGACTGCGCTGTCAATCCGAAATTGTCGGCTCCAATGTCGTTGAATCCGCTTTCGTGCCGGTCGGTTCCCTCATAGGCAAAAAACCAGTAAGTCTTGTCCTTCTTGATTGGACCGCCCGCCGATATTCCGTACTGTGCCCGCGTGTATGCCGGTTGGTCTACATTGCTGAACGGGTTCGTTGCCTGGATGTATCGATTTCGCAGGTAGCCGAACGCACTGCCGTGGAACTGATTGGTACCCGACTTTGAGATGATGTTAATGACGCCGCCGGCCGCCTGACCGTATTCCGCGGAGTAGCCGTTGGTAATGATCTGGAACTCCTGCACGGCATCCTGCGAGACGGTTGAGCGGATGCCATTCACCGAATTATCGACCGCATTCGTGCCGTCGATGCTGATCAGGTTGCTGCGGGCGTTCTGTCCGCCAATGTTTAATCCCGACGTAGGGGCCGCTCCGATGCTCGGTGCTGTGTCACGCGCCAACTGCGAGTTCGTCAGCGCAAAATTCACGTAGTTCCGCCCGTTGATCGGCAGATTTTCAATCTGTTTCTGCCCCACCGTCGTGCCCGACGCCGTCTGTTGCGTTTCCACCAGCTCAGCCTCAGAAGTCACGGTTACTGTCTCAGTCGCCGCCGCCACCGCCAGGGTCACGTTCAACTCCGCCACCTGGCCGATGGTGAGGCGCACTGACTCGTTCACCAGCTTGGCGAATCCCGCCGCCACTACCGTTACCGAATACGGTCCCGGCGGCAGCGACAACAGCACCGCGACACCATCGGCGTTCGTCGTCTGCACTCGCTCCACGCCCTTTTCCGGCTCTGCCGCTGTCACTTTGGCTCCAGCCACCACAGCGCCCTTCGCGTCCTTCACCGTGACATGCAGCTCCGACGTCTGCACCTGACCAACCGCCCCTGCCGTCAAGCAGCCGGCCACCAGCGTCCAACCAAGCACTCTGCGCGCGTTGTTCATTTCATTTTCCTCTTACGGAAGATGCTCTCGTGAAATCGGGCCTGGCCCGGGAAGGACAAACTCCAGAATGGACATGTCTGCCGTCGTCCGGCCATGCGATAGCGGAGGGGTTTCATGAGCCCAAAGTTTCACAAGACGAATGAGTGCAACCATCCCGACAGACTTTCGGGTTTGTATACCAAGCGACGGGAGAAAGGCAAGCACGAAATTCGTCAGGAGGCTGCAGTTGGTTACGTCGCGAATTCAATCCCCGACGACGTGGCCGCCGTCGACTCCACCGCCCACGCCATCCGCGGCGTATTGTGGGCGATCCCGAACCGTCCTTGGCGGTCAACCAGGATGATTCCTCCGTGCCCGCCGAGCCGTGACTTCAGGTAATACAGCGCACGTTGCGCCGCTTCTTGCGGAACCAGACCCTGTTCCACTTTGTCCGCTGTCCACTTACTGAGCACAAGTTTCATCATCGGTTCACCCCAGCCGGTGGTGGAAACCGCGGCACTCAGATTGTCCGCGTAGCATCCGCACCCGATCAGTGAGCTGTCGCCCACGCGGCCCGGGGCTTTGTTCAACGTCCCACCGGTGGACGTCCCCGCCGCAATATTGCCCCTGGCATCCAGCGCCACAGCCCCCACTGTGTCATGCGACCTCATCGGGCCGAACTCATCCGGCATCTGCAGATACCCCTGCGCTTTCGCCTCGCGCAGCCGCTCCACTTCGCGCGGAATCACCAGGTCGTCGTTCGAGCACAGCTCCAGTCCATGTTCCTGGGCGAATCGCTCCGCGCCGCTTCCGACGAAGTACACGTGCGGGCTGTCGGTGAGGATCTTCTTCGCCGCCCGTATCGGGTTGCGAATGTGCTCCACGCAACCGACGCCTCCGGCACGCAGCGTGGCGCCATCCATCATGCAGGCGTCGAGTTGCACGCGGCCGTCCCTGTTGAGGAATGACCCGCGACCCGCATCGAACGTCTCATCTTCCTCCATCCAGACAACCGCGGCTTCAACCGCATCCAGGCAGCTTCCACCCTCTCGCAAGACCTCGAATCCGGCGGCTGCGGCGGCACGCACGCCCTGCAAGTGAGATTCCACTACATTGTCAGGAATCGCCCACGCCCCGCCGTGGACGAGCATTACAGGGTTAACTGGCACCGCTGACCTTTCGGAAGAGAATCGCCCCGACGATGCGAGGCGGACTCGACAGCATAACAGACCGCAGACAGGTACGTTCCTCCGCTGTTTGGGCAGCTAAACTACTCCCATGAGCGACCTGGGCCGCATGCTCGTTGCGATCGGAGCATTGATCGTCGTCGTGGGTTTGCTTCTGATGCTCGCAGGCAAAATCAATCTCCCCATCGGGCGCCTTCCCGGCGACATCGTCCTGCGCGGCAAAAACACGACCTTCTACTTTCCGCTGATGACCTCAATCCTGCTGAGCGTGGTACTTTCACTGCTTCTGTACGTACTGGGGCGGCTCAGAAGGTGAGCCGGTTCTTTTGCTGCCGGCTGCCCTTGCCGAAACGCAAACAGCGACAGGCGAAGAACGAATATAGCGTGGGAATCCTCGCAGCCCAGGTGATGGCGCTACACTTTCAGTCCCGCCATATACTCCGCATCCACCCTCAGCGCTTCCAGTGGATTGATATCGAACTCTTCCTGCTCCACAAAATAGTGCGTCAGATGGCCAGCCTTCTTGGCCGCTTCGAAGATCGGCTTGTAGTCGATACTGCCGCGACCCAGTTCCGTGGACTTCGGATTCTCCACGCCGGCCTTGAGTTCGAAGTCTTTCACATGCAGCATCGAGATTCGCGTCGGGTATTTCGTCAGTAACTCGACCGGACTGAATCCCGCGCGCTCGACCCAGCCGCAGTCCATCTCGAACGTCACCAGCTCAGGGTCGGTGTTCTTCATGAGCACGTCGTACGGCACAGTCTTGCCGATCTTGTGGAATGCGGCCGTGTGATTGTGATAGCCGGCCATCATTCCGTCGGCCTTCGCGCGTTTGCCGATCTGGTTGAGTAGGTCTGCGTTCCATTTCCAATCGTCCACCGTGAATGCCTGCATCCACGCCTCGTGGTATCCCGGAGCGCTGGGCGCAAGTTTTACCTGCGACGGGTCCTTGAGTGCCGGCGACGAGCACACGACGTACTGCAACCCCAATTGCCTGGCATACGTCAGCACGTTCTCCAGGTTCCCCTGCAGCACATTCATCGGGTAGTGACCGCTGACGCAGCGCAATCCCGCCGTGGTCATTGCCTGCTTGAAGTCCTCTGCGCTCATGGAGTAGTAGCCTGCGGCCTCGACCTCTGTATATCCTGCGGCCGCAATCGCCTTCAGCGTGCCGTCGAAATCCTTGGGCAGCAGCTCACGCACCGAGTAGAGCTGTAACCCAAGCGGCAATCCGAGCGGGTAGGCCTCCAGCCATTCAGCCTTCGCCAATGCCATCGCAGCTACCGAGGCGCCGGCCGCCATTTTTAGAAAGCCCCTGCGAGAAGTGTTATTCATTCTGCTTCTGCCTCTCGCATTAAAGTAATCGAATTTCCCTTAGGCCAGCGACTAATTCGCCACACCGACAAGAAAAAGCGAAGCACGAAGAGCGAAGGGCGGAAAACTGTCATTGCGTTACACTGCCACCATACGCTCTGCTCCTATGTCCGACAGCGAACAACTCGGGCTGGTTTTCGCCCCACCGCAGCGCAAGGTGTATTCCGTACGTGAACTGGTCGCTGCCCTCCGCACTCATGTGGAGCGGTCGTTTACTGACATTTACGTCGAGGGCGAGATTTCCAACTATCGCCCCGCCGATTCGGGGCATTTGTACTTCACCCTCAAAGACGGCTCAGCCCAACTGCGCATCGTGATGTGGCGCGGACAGGCGCGCCTGTTGCGCTTCCGCCCCGAGAACGGACTCGCCGTCATCGTGCGCGGTCGCGTTACCATTTATGACGATCGCGGCGACCTCCAGATGCAGGCCGAAATGCTTGAGCCCAAGGGCGCCGGCGCATTGCAGTTGGCCTTCGAGCAGCTCAAGGCCAAACTTGCCGCCGAAGGCCTCTTCGATTCCCAGCGCAAGCGTCCCATTCCCACCCTTCCAAAACGCATTGGCGTTGTGACCTCTGCGCGCGGTGCTGCCCTGCAGGACATCCTGAACATTCTTCGTCGCCGCCACCAATCGGTGTCGGTCCTTATCTACGATGCTCGCGTTCAGGGCGAATCCGCCGCGACTGAGGTCGGCGACGGCATTACCTATTTCAACCAGGCTCGCGAAGTGGACGTCATCATCGTCGCCCGCGGCGGCGGTTCGTTCGAAGATTTGTTTGCCTTCAACGACGAAATGCTGGCCCGTGCCGTCGCAGCTTCGGTGATACCTGTGATCTCCGCGGTTGGTCATGAAACCGATTTCACCATCTGCGATTTCGTTGCCGACCTGCGGGCGCCGACTCCTTCGGCTGCTGCCGAACTCGTCATCCAGTCGAAGCATGATCTGGCCGCCAAGGTGGCCGTGCTGCGTGACCGCCTCTGTCAGGCGGCGCAGTACAAACTTCTTCGCGCTTATAACGCTCTCTCAAAGCTCACGCAGCATCCGGTCTTTGTCCGCATGCCGGACGCTGTGGCGCGCCGCCAGCAGCGGGTGGACGACCTCGTTTTCCGCATGGCTCAGGCGCAACGCCAGAACCTGGCCCAGCTGCGTCGTCGCCACGAATCGCTCGACACACGCTTGCGCCACCAGGACATGCGTGTCCGCCTGAGCGAGGCGCGTCGCAGTTTGGAGCTGTACACCGGCGAAGTTACAACCCGGTTGCATCGTCTGCTGGTCGCCAAGAAGTCCGAAACCGATCACCTGGTGGTTTCTCTGGCCCGCGCGACGCAGACCCTTCTCTTACTGCGGCGTTCGCGTTGGGAACGTCTGCACAGCAATGTGACTGCGCTTTCCCCGCGCGCGATTCTCTCGCGCGGCTATGCTTTGGTGTTCGATTCCGCTGGTTCGCTGGTGAAGGATGTGTCGCGGCTCAAACCCGGCGATTCGGTGCGCGCCCAACTCGCTCGCGGCGAATTTGGTGCCGAAGTGAAACGCATCGTTCCCGAAACCGCCACCGAGTAGGACTTCCGGCCGCATTCGTGGGTTGGGTCGCAACCCCTTGCATTAAAATGGGCATAATCGCGATAGCTCTACTCGGAGAGGGCCGTTGATGCTGCATAGTCTGGGCTACATGCCGGAGATTTCGCTGACCTCGGTCATCGACATCCTTTTTGTGGCGCTGGTCATTTACGGGTTTTTGAAGCTCCTCAAATGGACGCATGCGATGCCTGCGCTGCTCGGCGTCGCGCTGGTTGTGCTCGCGGTGTATTGGGCGCACTTCAAGGGCCTCAGCACCATCGACTGGCTGGTAACTGCCGTCGCTCCGCTCACCATCTTTGCGCTCATCGTTGTGTTCGCCGCTGAAATTCGCCACTCGCTGGTTCGGCTCGGGCGCAGCTTTTCCATGACCCGATTTGGCGGGCGTCGAGTTGAAACCTACGACGACATCGTGATGGCGGCTGCGCTGTTTTCCAAGAACCGCACTGGCGCGCTGATCATCATCGAGCGCCAGGATGACCTCGGAACTTACATCGATAGCGGCGTCATCCTCGATGCCAACCTTTCCTACGACTTGCTTGCCACGATCTTCCTGCCCAAAGGCCCGCTACACGACGGCGCCGTCATCGTGCAGAGAGACAGGATCGCCGCGGCGGCGTGCTTCCTGCCTCTGGCAACCGATCCGTCACTCTCTTCGCAAATGGGAACTCGCCATCGCGCCGGTATCGGAATCACCGAGGAAACCGACGCGATCTCGGTGATCGTGTCGGAGGAAACCGGCAGCATCAGCATCGCCTCGCATGGCGTATTCGAGCGTGATCTTTCTCCCGAACATCTTCGCGAGCGCATCAGCGAGCTGCTGCGCCGCTACATTCCGCACACCACGCTTCCCACGGCTGCGACCGATCGTGAACTGGTGCCTGCCGACGCCAAATATCCGGTCGCGCAGCGTGATACCAGCATGTCCGACGGAGCGGAGCTGTAGCCATGCGCGAATTCTTCCGCCGCTGGATCTTGCATGATATCGACATCAAGCTGCTGGCTCTCGCCATCTCCATTGGCCTTTGGTGGATCGTCGGCCGCGATCCGATAGTCGAGACCGTGGTGACAGCGCCGGTCGAGTTTCGCCACGCGCCGGCGAACCTCGTGATGACGTCGGATACCGATTACGAAGTGCAGGTTGCGGTGAGTGGACCGGAGCGCATCATTCGCGCGCTGCGGCCCGCCGACGTCAGCGCCATTCTCGACCTGACCGATGTGAAACCCGGCGAGCACACCTTCGACCTCGGGTCGCGCGAAGTGCAGGTTCCGCGCGGCGTCACGGTGACGCGCGTCGTGCCCGCGCAGATTCACCTCGCCTTCAACCCCAGCGTTCGGCGCGAGGTGAAGGTACGTCCGCGTGTGATTGGTTCGTTCGTGGCCGGCTACGGAATCACCGACGTTACAGCGGAGCCGTCGTCGATCGTGATCGAAGGCCCGGAAGTCCGTGTGGATGCCATCGATTCCGCGATCACGGATCCAGTGGACGCGACTGGTGTGGTGGGCAGCGCGACGTTCACGACGCGCGCGTTCGTGCCCGATCCATTGGTGCGCGTCGTGCATCCGCAACCGATCCATGTCACCGTAACCACGGGTAAATCCTCTTCAGGAGCAGGCCAGCCTTGAGTTCCAGCCCCACGCAGACCTTGAAACGACAGCTCTTCGGCACGGACGGCATTCGCGGCATCGCCGGCGAATATCCGCTCGATCAGGCAACCGTTTATGCGATCGGACGCGCGCTTGGACAGCGGCTCGCCGAGCGTGATCCGCAGGAGCGCGTGCTCATCGGCCAGGACACGCGGGAATCCAGCGCATGGATCAGCCAGGTGCTTGCAACCGGTCTGGAAAGGTCGGGCGTGAAGGTGGCGAGCGCTGGTGTCGTTACAACGCCGGGTGTCGCTTATCTCACGCGGTTCAACGGCTATTCGGCCGGCATCGTGATCTCGGCGTCGCACAATCCCTGGCAAGACAACGGCATCAAGGTATTCGGCGCCGATGGCTACAAGCTCTCCGACGAGCTGGAGCATGCCATCGAGGCTGACATCTTCTCGCACATCGAGCAACTCGCAGCCGGAGCCGCGCAAGCCGATCACGCAGGATACGAGATGTTGCCGGGCGACGCGGAGCTGCGGGCGCAGTATGCGGAATGGCTTTGTTCGCTGGTCGGTCCGGGAAGCTTCGGCAAACTGCGCGTGCTGGTGGATTGCGCCAACGGAGCAGCCAGCGCGATTGCTCCGATGGTGTTCGCGGACTGCGACATCGACGCCGAGTTCCTGCACACCGATCCGAACGGACGCAATATCAACGCCGGTTGCGGCGCGCTGCATCCTGAACATGTCGCCGAAGCGGTGAAGAGCTCGGGTGGAAAGTACGATCTCGGCATCACGTTCGACGGCGATGCTGACCGCGCAATGTTCTCCGACGCTGCGGGAAATGTGGTGAACGGAGATGGAGTGCTGCTGATGGCAGCGCGCGACATGAAAGCGCATGTGTTGCTGCACAACGACACGGTGGTTTCCACCACGATGTCGAACATGGGGCTGGAAGCGGGGCTGAAGAGCAGCGGCATTCGTATGCTGCGCACCGCAGTCGGTGACAAGTACGTACTGGAGGAGATGATCAAGACGGGAGCGACGCTGGGCGGCGAACAGTCAGGACACATCCTGTTCCGCGACATGGACACAACGACCGGAGACGGAATTCTGACGGCGCTGCGGGTGATGGAAGTGATGGCGCGAGCGCACAAACCGATCGCGGAACTGGTGGCCGACATGAAGGTGTTTCCGCAACGCATCGAGAACGTGAAGGTACGCGAGAAGCTGCCGATGAACGAGCTGCCAGCAGTGATGGAAACGATTCGCGCGGCGGAACGCGAGCTGGACGGAAACGGACGAGTGGTTGTGCGCTATTCAGGCACGGAGAAGCTGGCGCGGGTGATGGTGGAAGCGGAATCGGAAGACGCGATGGAAAAACACGTCAAGAGCATCGCGACGGCGCTGCGGGAAGCGATTGGCGCGTGATCGGCGGCGAGTGATGCGGGGCGGAAGTTAGAAAATTCCGCCGCCGCTGCAATGTTCGGCGGCAGCAAGAGTAGGGATGAATGCTGTAGCGATCATCATCCAAAGGATGAATCGGGGCGTTGCCGCATCGATCGTCAAGTGGTGAATCACGAGCGCCATAGAACGACCTCCGGCCGACGAGACTGCCAACGTTGGGCAGAGAGGTTTCTATGGCGGACGAGCTTTGTCGGTGGCGAATGTCTCAGGGTCAGGTGACAGCGCGCCAGCGGATTGCACCATTTTGTGTGCAAGGGGTACCCCCTCCCCCCCCCCCGCGACCCATTGGAATCAGCCGTTTACGCATGATTTGCGTGGCAAAATCTTGAAAACAGGCAAGTTGCGGGGAAAATATGGCAGGCCAAGGAGTTAGGCTGCAAAATCGGCGGATTTTGCGCGTTTTCGGCGGCGCGGACGTGCGATTCTGGTTCATTTTTGTCCAAAATCATGCCGTTTTTGTGGCGGGCACGAGGGCGCTGACGACCGGGACGGAGGACACCGGCTTGGACGGAATCTGAAGCTGGTCGAGGTCCTGCCCGGGCTCGTCGGCGATGTCGGCGCCAGAAGGCAAGGGGCGGACACGATCGGATTCCGCATACACTTCGTCGAGTTCTTCGCGCAGGAAATCGGAGCCGTCGTCGTCCATCCAGCCGAGCTTGCTGTTGATGAGAGTGGCTGATTGCTGGAGAGAATAGAGGGCGAGGCCAGCGGCCTTGTGGTCCAGGCGCTGCTCAAGGACGGCGCGGGCGATTTCATGCAGGGAAATCTGGACAGCGTACAAGTCTTCCGGGAAAGGAAGGTCCACCGGAGCGGCGAGACCCTGGCGGCGGGCGCGGGCGGCCTTCAGGCGGCGACCACGGATGTTGAGGTGGAAGTAGCAGTATTTGCGGCCGTGCATGGCGGGGGAACCGCAGAATGCACCATTTTGCTTGACGTGGGAACATCTGGTAACGGACATGAGGCCTCCTCAAAACCGGCTATTCGCTTTTGGCCATTCGCTATTTGCGAAGGGTGAAGCGGGAATTAATTCAGACCGTCGGTATGCCTTCGGCAAAGTCGAACAGTGTCCGAGTGGAGGCTAAGCCGCCACGGTGACAGAGTGGGGGAGAGGGGGATTGGTGTCAACTTACTTTGGTACCCCAAGGGGCGAAACTTTCGTAACTCCATAATCCCGAAATAGGAGACCATCTTTGAAGGTGCACTCCGGCTGCGCCTGCGCGCGAGCAAGGTCCTTCGACTTCGCTCAGGATTTCGGCTGCGGGCTCAGACGCCCGCAAAACGCCTCAACCTGCGGCAGAGAGGAATTGGATTTCTTGCCGTCCGTACGGCGCGACTGAAGTCGCGCCCTGATACGAAGCACGGCCCCACATATCCCAGAATCAGGGATATGTGGGCCACCCATGGCGGACAGTTCCCACTCAAGCTCGCTGTGCTCGGTTGAATGGGGCAGGCGAGGTAGAGATTAAAAGTGGAGATTAAAGGAGGAGGGGCATCATTGCCAGTTCTCGATCATCATCAGGTTAGTGGACTGCGCATCTATCTGCGGGAAGAGGAGCCATTTCCCGTCGGAGGAGATCGACATCTGGCCCATCCATAACGGTAGTGGCATGTCGAGGACCGCGACGCGCCGGATCGCGCGACTCGACAAGTCGAAGTAGTCGAGTGCGGCTTTGCCGTGGTCGTCTGAGAAGTAGTAGACGCCTTCCCCGAACAATACCCATTTGTCTCCGAGGAGCTTTAATGGCGGTATGCCTTGCACTTCTTCTGGGACGGTACCGTCGGGATTGCTCCTCCAAAGCCGGGAATTGCGTACGAAATAGAGGTGGCGGCCGTCGGGCGACTCGCGAGGATAAGTGGCTGGGGTATGGACAATCTCGACGGGCTCTCCCCCCGACGATGAGACTTTCCATATCGACGGAGTATGAGCGTCTTCCCCGTGAACAAAGTAGATCCACTTTCCATCATCGGACCAAGCGGGCTGGTTGTTGCCGTGGATGTTCGAGATGAGAACCTTTTGAGGCATCCCGTGGTTTGGATCAATCAGGTAGATGTTTGCCTCGCCATCGACCCTGGAATCGAAGGCGATGGTGTTTCCGTCGGGCGACCAACGTGGAGAACCGGTGGCGCGAATCCCAAAGCTGGTCAGTTGCTTCGCGTTTGCTCCGTCGGCGTCGCAAATCCACAATTCATTACTACCGGACCGAGTTGATTCGAAGGCAATCCGTCGGCGATCGGGGGATTCGTGGGGTGCTTTCTGCTCGCGGGACGAGACGATGAGCCTTGCTGGATTTCCATTGCGCAAATCCAATTGCCATATGTTCACGTTGTAGGTTCCGGCAACATAGGCTAAATGTTTGCCAGCAGGCGCAATAGTGATTTCGGAGGCATCATGGCCCACGGGAAGCCTGGCGGGATCGTTGGGATGCCTGAGGCGAACTTCCCAGATATCACCGAAATCTAACGGCGAGGTAAAAATTACCCGACTGCCATCGCGCGACCAAGCTAATCCGCCGATGCCGTCCGCATGATCGAGCAGTCGAGTGATATGTCCGTCGCTTAAGCGCATCACGTGAATTGAGTAGCGGCTCCAGGAATTGACGCATGCCCAGGCCAGAAGGTCGCCCTTCGGTGAAAAAGCGGGCGCTAAGACGAGCGGGCAACCAGTGTTGATCTGTGTCCTTTCAAGAGTTTCCAGAGACAACGTGAACAGCTGCAGGTCGCCCTCCCACGATGCGTTTGCCGGTTGGTCGGTGAAGGCCAGCAACTTTCCATTGGGAGCCCAGGAGATGCCGGAGGTGTTTCGATTGAAGGTGGTTTTCGAACTGAGCTGACGCTCAGGGCCGCCAGTCGGCGAAACCAAATAGACGCCAGAATCGATGCCGGCGACCCGGGACAAAGCGATATAGCGTCCGTCAGGTGCCCATGCGGCCCAGAGCCAGCGGGCGGGGCGCTCTGTGATTTTGAGGGGTCTCTCTGAACCGAGGGTTTTGATGTAAAGATCGTAAAGCCCTTCGTTGTTCTCTTCGCTCCAAGCGAACGCAACCTGGCTACCGTCAGGTGAGAACGTTGGAGAAGCCACACGGCCGGACAACGCCGTCAGAGGTGTCACGGTGAGTTGTTGTAGCTGATATAAGCGCCACAATTTCACCGGTGTTGCTGCGAACGCCAAATAGAACGAAACGCCAAGCAGGAGCGCGCCAGCGACGGCGACGGAGACCTTGCCCGTCGCACGGGTTCGCCGTGAAGCCACCTTCGATGATGGAGCAGTCTGGAGCACTCCCCAGTTCTCCAGAAGGGAACGAGATCTCCATTTGGAAGCTGCAGCTGGTGAAGTCGAAATGCCACCTGCCGACGGCGCGAGTTGCGCCCCATCCGTTACCTCGGCGATGAAACGGTACCCCAGGCGAGGAACGGTTTCGATGAAGCGGGATTCTTCGGCGGTATCGCAGAGGGCGGCGCGCAGTTTGTTGATGGCTTTGTTGAGACCCTGGTCGAAATCGACGAAGGTACCGGAGGGCCAAACCCGGCGCTGCAGTTCCTCCCGGGTGATCAACTCGTTGGGGCGCTGCAAAAAGAGCTCCAGAATCTGGAAGGGCTTGATCTGGAGGGGAATGCGGACGCCGAGTTTGGTTAACTGCTGATTATCGAGGTCGGCGGTGTAGGGGCCGAATTTGAGGAGCCTGCGTTCTCTAGCGGTCAACATCGTGCGATCAGTGGTAGGGAGGATCTGGGTTTCCCTAAGATGCCATATATAGCACTAATTTACCAGTCGAATTGTATGTTTGTTATCAATGATTTGGATGGGGAGATTTAGTTCCGGCGCAGGGAAGGGTGGGTCCATTGTGGCAAAGCAGGGGTGGCGGTAGAGTCCGCTGCCAACGGATCCATGTGGGGGTCCCTTCACGGGAGGAACTATGAAAACGGCCAAAAGGTGGATGGTGGTAGTGGTGTGCGCAGGACTTGCGCTGATGACAGGATGCGGGTCGGGGAGCGGAGCGGGGAACAACGCAGTGGGAGGATCGGGAGCGCAGCCGAGAGTGGTTGTGGCTCCGAGTACGGCCCTGGTGCTTCCGGGAAGCACGCAGCAGTTTTCGGCCAGCGGGGGCAATATGGACGTGCTGGGCTGGGCGGTGAACGGGGTTATGGGAGGAAATGACACCATCGGCACGATTTCGGCGACGGGGCTGTACACGGCGCCAGCGGTGGTGACGACGCTGAACGGGGTGACGGTGAGCCTGGTGAGCAGCTTCGATGGATCGACGGCTGCCTCGGCCGTGGTGAATTTTCAGGCGCCGGTGGGAACGTCGTTAAGCATCAGTCCGCAGAATTCGCGGGTGCTGGTGGGCGGGACAGTGCGGTTCACATCGAGCGTGGCGGGGGTGACGTGGCAGGTGAGCGGGACTGACGGCGGGAATGAAACGACAGGCACGATTTCGCCGGATGGAGTCTATACGGCGCCGGCGGTTGTGCCTTCGAGTCCGGTGGTGGCAGTCAACGTACGGACGGCGGGAGGAAACGTCAGCCCAGCCAGTTACGTGAACATCGGGGCGCCGTCGAGTAATCCGTATGCGTATGTGTCGAGTGCGGGGGATGACAGCATCCAGAGTTTTGCAGCGGATGTGAAGACGGGGACGCTGAAGGCGCTGGCCACGTATCCGATGG
>Ga0335071_10000899_pt1 | contig 32042 bp, 22 predicted proteins | sample Lox_Sample_15_FD_206724 | JGI IMG/M metagenome (GOLD analysis project Ga0335071, IMG submission 206724) | Soil microbial communities from Loxahatchee National Wildlife Refuge, Florida, United States - Lox_Sample_1.5 | ecosystem: Environmental > Terrestrial > Soil > Wetlands | place: USA...
CCCTGGCCCCACAGCTCGGGGTGTATGGTGGTCTCCAGACCGGCCACGTCCATCTGGGCGGGCTCACCGCCGATCGAAATCGGGATCAGCCGCCCGCCCATGCCGCGGGCCGGGAAGAACGGTTCCGTGATCAGGGAAACGCCTGGCGGCTGGGCAAAGAGCTGTCCGGCCGGGTCGATCTGTTCGAGGCTTAAACCCGGGGGAAGTTCACCGCCCAGTTGGGAGACCGGGGTTCCGAGGCTCCAGCGCGGCGAATTCCGGGCGATCTGCATCGCCAAGTTCAGATCATCCATTGCGGTGACTGGTCCGCCGGTCAACGGGGAGACCGTACGGGTAATGTTCTGGTAACCGAGCATCCAGGCGCCCGATTCGACCGTGTAACCACGTGCGCCGGGCTGGCCGGCGACCATCCCGGAGGTAAAGCGGGTATCCCCGCCTTGAAGATCGATAATGACCTGACCGCTGTAAAGCTGCGGGGGCGTGGACGGTCCGGAAGGAAGCTGCAAGACCGGGCGGCTGCCCGTCCCACCGGCCCCGAGGATGATCGGGAACTCCCCAGTGCCTCCTCCGGCCGGGTTGCCCCATGCGCCAATCGTGACCGGGTTGCGGGCCTGCGGAGCCATGGCAAAGTAGCCTTCCTGGGTCACCCCGAACCGGAGGGGAATGCCTCCCTGGGGCTGGACCAGGGCCGTGTCGCGGATCCCGGTCAGGGCGGGGAACTGGTTTTCGATCCGGCCCGCCACTTCGGGGTGGAGCTCGCCCCAGGCCTGTTCCGTGATCACCGTTTGCGGACCCGACCCGGCCCGCATGACGACCTGCCAGCCGTTCCGGGTGACCCGGATGACGCCCGGCTGCCCGGTGACGGAGATCTCGACCACCCCTGGCGAAATGACGGTGCTCTGAACGTTGGGCAGGGTCGTCAAGGGGCGGCCTTCCGCACTGGCGACCGCCAGGGCACGCGCCAGCTGGGCGTTGGTCCGGTTCGAGAACCAGTTGAAGACCGGACCGATCGAAGACAGCCCGGCCCCGATGCCGAACGCCAGCAGGCTCGACCCGGCGATCTCGCCGGGGGTGTGATAGCTGCCTCCCATCCAGATTTGCTGGGCCAACTCGCCCTGAAGAGGGTTATAGGCCGCATAGATCGAGCTGACCGTCATCGGGATGGCCGTGGAGAGGGCGGCCGTGGTGCCCCCGTAAAGGATCATCGCCCCGGCCGAGGGTGCCGCCCCAAGAACGGGTCCGGCCAGGCCTATGCTGGCAATCATCAGGATGGCATTGATGCTTCCAACGACAGCCCCAAGGGTATGCGCCTGGCTGACCCCGGTCTGGAAGTCATCCAGGGAAATCCGGCCTCCGCGGAACGCCTGATGGAGCTCGCGGCTGACCTCCAGTTGGTTCCCGGTAAGCAGATTAACGGTCATATAACTTCCGCTGGTTATACCGGCGGTCCGGCCAGCCTGGCCGGCGGCAAAATAAGTCAATAGCGACCTGAAAAAGCCCTCATGTCTGGCCTGTTCCATCAATTGGCGTTGATTGGCCATCTGCTGGCTGGCCTCGCCAAGCATCGTCTCACCTACGGACTGGCTTGGCATATGGGCCTGGCGTTCGGCTTCGATCCGGGTGGCAAACGGCCGTGCGCTCCCGTCGATGAACGCCGTCAATTCAGTCGAGATGCCCCCCAGCAGGCCGGCCGTTTCCGGGTTGGACTCGTTATAGGTCTGGATACGCTGCTTCATGTCGTTCAGGACCGCGATGAACTGGGTGAAGTCATCGCTGGCGATCGCGCTTGGACTGCGCCCGGTGATCGTCCGGCCGAAGTCGATCACCGCCCGGGCCTTTCCGGATAACTCCGCTGCTCTTACGACCCGCTGGACCTCGTTATTCACCTGCTCGGTGATGGCAGGCAGGTACTGGCTGGTCGCATGATCGACCGGGGCCAGATACAAGCCACCATCCTCCGAGGCGATCGGATGGTTGTCGACCTGGAATGTCAATCCGGGCGGCAATTCGGTCTCACCCTGGGGGTCGATCAGGGCAACGCGGACATTGGAACGCAAGGCCGAAGGGGACGAGTGATACCACATATAGGCGATATGGTCGCGGGTGATCCCTCCGGCTGCCGTGACATCCCCGCCCGTCGTCAGAGCCGTGAACAGCCGGGAGGAGACATTTTCGTCGGATGTGGGCTCCTCCGGCCGCAGGAGAGTCTGGGCCGGGATGGTAATCTCGGTCAAGGGTGCGACTGTCGAGGCGGCGGATGATTCTGCCGGCATGCCCCGGCGGGCGTACTGCCTGTTCATCCGGTTGGTGGCAGCCTGGTTCAAGCCCGCCCATTGATCTGCGGATATGGCCCGGTGCAGGACGGTATAAGCGCTCAGGGGATCCCCCAAATTCAACAGGGCGGTCGGGCCCTGCGCGGCGCCAGACTGGGAGGTTTCCTGGCGTTGGATCATGCGCCCATCGCCGCCTTGCTGCATGACGTGGGTCAATTCGTGCGCCAACAATTTTCGCCCAAGGTGTGTCTCAGGGACGTACAAGCCATTCCGAAAGACAATATGATTTCCACAGGTATATGCGTTAGCCTGGAGCGTTTCCGCCGAGCGCGAGGCGGTCGGACTCGTATGAATCCGCACCATCGAAAAATCCTGATGGAATCGATCTTGCATCCTCTCCTGAACATCCTGGGCCAGGGGACGGCCGGGGTCTCCAGGGAGAGGGTGAAGCCCAGCCTGATCCGCTATCGCCGGCCGGTTCATGCCGGCGCCGGCCGCGCTGGAGGCCTGCTGCGGCCGAGCTTCGGGGACATGATCGATGTCGTCCGCGATGGCGTCCGCTTCCCGCTCGGCCGGGTCCCCGGCCTTGCTGACCGGCAGGCTTGTCTGGATTCTTCCCCTCTGGAAAAGTCGTAGCACGGCCTGATTCCCCACCGCTGAAAGGATTCCCTCCTCCGGGAGTGGCGGAGCCGGTACCTGGGGGGATGGGGGCTGGCGCTGAGTGTTTTTCGCCTTGTCAACAATAGGTGCTGCAGTACCCTTTTCGCTCACGAATGGCTCACATTATTCATCACAGGGGGTTGGATCCGAAGGTATCTGCGTTCATCTGGCCGTTCACTTAGGGCTGTACCCTAACACGTCTGCTAGGTCGATCCCAGAAATGGCGCCACGGTTGCTCAGGACCAGGTCACGCAGCAGGGGTTCCAGGTTCTCGCGGATTTGGCTGTCCACGACAGCATGTGCCGTTGGCTGGCGAGGATCGAGGGCATTCTCTCCAACCTTGTCAGCTTGCCCCGACTCAACCGCCGCACTTACCAGTAATACACGGAAGAATCCCTCCAGGGCTTCTGTTGCCAAGGTATAGCTGAATTCTAGGCGTCCGCCTGCAGAGAATGTCGCCCTGTGTAGGAAGATTACCGGGATTCCTGTTTTCATGATCTCTAGCTCGATGTTCGCACTGCTTCCGGATGGAGGATCCAGATTGAGCCGGATTTCATTGACACGGACGTCGCTCAGACTCTCGGGAATGCCTCCTTGCAGGTCGACATCCACGCTGACGTGTGTTCCACTGGGAATTACCAGGCTGATCCGCCCACTGCCCTTGCGGATCTCTCCTCCAAGGGTAAAGTCGGCCCGCATGCCGACGTTCGTGGCGGTTGGCAGCTTGGCTCCGCCTCCTCCACCAGAGGATAAGCTGGACAAAAACGAGTTCACGTTGCTGGCCAGGTCAGGATCGGCAAACGGGTCATACCCTGGCGTGCTCATCACAGCGGGAAGATGGGCGAAAAGTGCTTGCAGGCCGGCGCCTACGCTTGCGCTTACCTCAGAGCCTCCTGCCAGACCCGATAACCAGCTGACAGCCCAGGTTGCTCCCCGGGCGCTGATGGTCCATCCAATCCTGGCCGTCGCGAAATCGAAGTAGATCTGTTCCACCCAGATGTTTGAGTAAGGAAAACTCTTCATTGTAATGACCAACTCCGGCGTGAAGTCGATCGTCAGGCGAGTTGAAGTAACGAGAGCTTCCACACGAGTATCCGAGACGGTATGTATGGTTTTGTCTGTATCGCTGATCAGTTCCTGACCGCCTGCCAATGTGGCGGAAAAGCTGACAGCATCCATGGTGGCTGGTACGCCGGCCGCATCTGTAAGCGCCTGGTTGGCCGACTTTTGGCGCTGGATTGGGCCGCTCGAGCCGCTGCCTCGCTCCTGTTGGGCGACGTGGACCAGTTCATGGGCCAGCAATTTCTCGCCGGTCCCGGTCTGGGGGGCATATTGACCTGCGCCAAACACAATGTCCCGGCCGACCGTATATGCATCTGCACCGAGCTGGCGGGCAGACCGGTCCGCCGCTTCGTCGGTGTGGACTCGTACACTGCTGAAATCTTGTCCGAGACGCTCCTCCATCCTTTCACGAACGGAGCCATCCAGAGGTCTCCCGCCGGAGGAGCCCAGAGCCTGGGAGATGTCCCCAGCCTCGGCCCGCGGGGCGCCAGACAGGACAGCTGGTTTCCGTTGAATCTGCGGAGAAGAGGCTTGTTCGGCGATTCGGTCGGCCTCCCGTTCATGGCTATCCTCCGGCTGGCTGACCTTGACCCCGGACGAAGGTCTCGCTTTCCGCAGGATGGTCTGGATGGCCTGGTTGCCGGCCGAGTGGATGTCGGCAGCGGGCGCCGCCTCATCGCGGGTGGTGGGCTTCCGACGATGTCCATCTGCTTTTTGTTCCAAGCGTGAATCGCGTTCCGGTCCATTCAAGGATCGTTTCATGGCTTATTCCTCAGCCGTCAAGGCGTAATGCTGTTTAAAATCCGCCGGTGAAGGCAGCTTGCCCTGCTTGAGCATCTGGCGCGCCATCGCCCTGACGAGGTGGTGCATCCGGATGACCCGTCCATCCTGGGCCGCCAGGAAGGCCGCCTCCAGGCTGACGTTGCGGATGTCGCCGCCGGGGATCGCGAACTGGCGGGCCAGGAAGGTGAAATCCACATCCTCCCCCAAAGGGGCGCTCGCCGGGAACATGCCCCGCCAGAGTTCTGCGCGGTGTTCTTCGTCCGGCAAGGGGAATTCGATGACATAATGCATCCGCCGGCTGAAAGCGTCATCGATGTTCTGGCTTAGGTTGGAGGCGAGGATGACCACGCCGCGCTGATCCTCGATGCGCTGGAGCAGGTACGCCACCTCGACGTTGGCGTAGCGATCGTGGGCATCCTTGACCTCCGAGCGCTTGCCGAAAAGGGCGTCCGCCTCGTCGAAGAACAGGATGGAGTTGCTGCTCTCGGCGGCCCGGAAAATGCGCTCCAGGTTCTTTTCCGTCTCGCCGATGTATTTGCTGACCACGCTCGAGAGGTCGATCTTATAGATGTCAAGTCCAAGATCCCGGGCGATCACGCTGGCAGTCATGGTCTTGCCGGTGCCGGAGGCGCCCGAGAAGAGCACCTTCAACCCCTGGCCGCTGGACAGTCGCTTCCGGAAACCCCACTGCTCATAGACCAGCCGGTAATTGCGGATGGCCGCGGCGACCTCCCGGACCTGGCGGAGGGTCGTCGCCGGGAGGACCAATTCCTCCCAGGTATAGATCGGTTCGAGCTTGACCGCCAGCCGCCCCAGCCCCTGGCCGGATACATCGCGGGCTGCCCTCAGAAGGCTTTCGACGAGTTGTTCTTCGGCCTCGCCAGCCTGCAAGGCTCGATAAGAAACCGCCAGCCGGACGGCCTCCCGGATCTGGCCCGCAGAAAGCATGAATCGGTCCGCCAGGGATTCCAGATGGTCATCCGCGAGCGGAATGCCCGCCTGTTCGATCTCTTCCCGCCACAGGCGCAGGCGGTCAGACTGGTCGAGGTCGTCAAACGAAAAAGGCAAAGCCGGCAGGTCCTGCAGGAGGCTGCGCCAGTCCGAACCGGGGGCGAGCTCGAGGAAGACCGGGAGGCCGGACCCGGCCAGGGATTGGAGCAGCCGGCGCCCTTCCGAGGTGGGGCTCCCCTCCCGCTCGAAAAGCGTCTCGGCTTCATGAAGGTACAGGCCGGCATGGTACAGCCGGCACTGAAGCCCGAGGAGCTGCCCGAGGTCGGACCGCCCCGCCCCTGCGAGCAGGTTCGCCTGGAGAAGCGGAAATCCAAGGGATGTCGAAACCGCCCCGGCAGCCTCCCGCTGACCCGAGCCGGGCCTGCCAAGAAAGACCAGGATAGGAATACGCTTTGTCTCAAGCAGCCTCCCCAATCCGCGAAGATTTTCGCGGGTGCCGCTCGATACCGGCAATTTCTCCCAATCCGTTTTTTCCGTCTCCGCCTTGAACTGGCAAATTCCTGCCAGGCGCGGGTCGACAACCCGTTCGCCCCGCAGGAATGAGGCCAGGTGAGGGGCTGGGCGGAATCCGGTCGAAAGCCAGGAGGATCGATCGGCGGAGGCAGTCAGAGGCTGGAGCAGGCCGCTCGAAAAAAGCCGGCTCCCCGGTCGAATGGCAACGGCAAGCTCGAGGCGTTCCCTGTGCGTGCGACCCGCCAGGCGCAGGGCCAGGTCGACGGTCGGCCACTTCCGGGTGACGTCGTTGTTGAGGTAGGCGTAGATCGTTTCGTATTTTGCGTCGAACTCGGGGGCGACGGCCACGATCAGGAAATCCCGCTCAACCGGATTCAGCTCGAAGCGCTCGGCGAGCAGACGCCATGGCAAAGATTCCCTGGCGTTGGCCAGTTCCCGTTGGTCGTCGGCGGCGGCCAGCAGTTCCTCCGCCGCCGGGATGGGATTCTCCTCCGCCTGTTTCTTCCGGACCAGTTGATCCACCTGCTCGTCGGAGATATACAATCCCCGGAACTCGTCCAGAGAAAGCTGATACGAGGCTCTCAACCGTAATATTTCCCGACTCAGGAGCACGTCCAGCCGGGACAACTCGATCGTCATGGAGTCCAAGGGGGTCATGCCCATGTTCATTCCTGTTGGTATAGCTCAAACGGCCGATCATCCAGCCAATCGAGGATGTAAGTCTGCCGGTTCTGGCCGGCCATTCCCAAGACCAGGGAGAGAGGCGGCTTCCCGACCCGGACGATGCGCCGGTCCGCTCCCTCTTCCAGGCTGGCGGAAAAATCGAGAAAATTCCGGAACAGGTACTCCGGACCCGAGCGGGAGAAACCGGGCAGGCGGCCCGCAAAAAGGTGCAGCACATCCCGGGCAGCCAGGGCAATGGCTGCCGAGCCGGCTTTCGAACCTGCCAGGTGCGAAGGCGGTTGCAAGTATTCCCAATCCTCCCCAACCTGGGAGAGGCGCGCCCTGACCTCGGCCAGGGAGGTCCCGGCTTCGATCTCCTGGATCTCGTCCAAAGGAGCGATCCGGATCCCAGTCGACCCGGCCGGGATGAGGAGGTCCGGCTCATCGGAATAGAGCACCTCCCCCGGGTGGAGATGCAGTTTCACCCTTTCGGGTTCGGCGACGGCCCGCCAGAGATTTCGGGAGACATCCAGGATCAGGAGGCGGCTCGTTTTGGGCAATGGCGTCAGGGCCAGCCGTGGATTCGCACTGAAGCCCGCCTCGGCCTGCCAATCGGCCAACTGGCGGACGAATCCCATCCACTTCCGAGGCGGGATGGATTTCGTCCATGCAGAAAGATCCTCTGCGGAGAACGACGGCGGAAGAAGGAGCAGGTCGCGCAGCAAAGGATCCATCCAGGCCCGCTCCACGTGGACGCCGCCCAGGGAATCCGCCAAGACGAGGAAGCGCAGCAAGGTCACGGCAGGAAGCCCTTTCAATCCCGCCCAGTCGCGGGTCAGCCGGGCCAGCGGCAATTCCGCGAGGGAGGGCAGGAGCAGGAAGGCTCCGCCCAAGGAGGTGTAGCGGACGGCCGTCCCGACGACTTCTTCGTCGGCCAGGGTTCCGGCCTCAATCGTGGAAACGGAACCGGGGCCGCCCAGGGCCTGTCCCACCTGCCAGATCCACTCCGGTTCTGCGCCCAATAAGGGCTGGAGGGCCTCGCCGTCCGCCCGGCCGGTCGTCGTATACAGGCTCGCCGGGTCGCCGCCCGAAAGGACCGAAAGCACACGGCCGGCGCTTTGTCCATCCAGATGGCGAAGCAAACGGGAAAGGCGGGACAATGCCTGGAAAACCCGGATCAGCGGGGCCAGCGGCCGAGATGCCGCTCCCCGGCGGATCGCCAGGACGAGGTGGAAGATGATTTCTCCCGCTTCGGCAAGGGAGCGCCTGGGCACCTGCCAGGCCTGCCAGCACAATTCGAACAACGCCCGATCGCCGGGTTGATGCGAATCGTCCTCCGACGCCGCTGCGTAAGCAGCCAGCAGACGGCGGGCATCGGTTTCACTCAAGGCAGCCAGGATCTTTTCCAGCTCCTCCGGCTCCAAAAGGGCCAAAGCCGCCACGCCCAGGTCGGGATCCTCTGCGAGGGCGGTGCAGATCGCCGTCGAAGTTGGCAGAGCCCGCAGACCATCGAACTGCTGGTAATACCAGACTCCCCAGGCCCGGCCGGCAGCCAGATCCATCAGGAAGTGGGACCGGTAAGCGGCCGGATCGGGAAAGAAAATTGCCTTGGCCGGAGTCGAGCCGGTCGAACATTCCATCAGCTGGCGCAAGATCTTCCCGGCCCACAGGTCCGCCACGAGGTCGTCATCCCAGGCTGCGTTGATATCCAGTTCGATTTCCAGGTCACGGATGAACCACAGGCCGGGATTCTGGCGTTCCCAATATTCCAGCAAATCGTCCAGGGCCGTCGGCAGCCGCTTCTGAACGATGTCATCCAGGCGCGCCCGCAGCTTTTCGGGATTAGGATCCTCCCGATTGACGAGGTAACTCGACTGGAACTCCTGGATGGTCAGCATGCGGGACTCATTGCTTGATGCCGGCAACCTCCTGCTGCAGTGCCTTGATCTGCTCCCCCAGGACCCGCAGGAGGGCTGCGTTGGTGACCGGCAGGCCGATGGCCGTCAGGACCCGCTTGACGCCATCCGCCGTGACCGTCTCCCAGGCCTGGCCGACGATCTGTCCAGCCTGCTCCACGCTGAGCTTCTCGGCCGGGACGGCCAGGCCGATCCCGTCGTCCTGCCCGGAGGGGACGATGTAATCGCCTGCCTTGACCGGGCCGTTGACTTTGACCATGACTTGACCGATGAAGGTCACTTTTTCGAATTTGCGCGGATCGCTCGGGCGGGGCGAATTCGCCACCACGATCGGCCGATCGGTGACGACGCTAACGGCCTGGGCCCCTCCCACGCGATGGGTGACCTTGCCCTCTACGATGCCGATCACGTCGCCGGCCTGGAAGGTTTCCTGGTCGTCGAGGTGGGGCAGCCGCTCGGCATAGTCCGCCCCGTAACTGTTGAAGGAGACCCCCAATCCCCACCAGCCCGGGTAGCCTTCGATGCTTCCTGCAACCCCGCTGTCACTAAAGAAGGTGATGAAGCTGTTGTTGATATCGGGGATGCCGTCATTGACCTTCAGGGCCAGGACATCCCCACCCGGGGCAGTGGCAGTGTTTTCGATCATCGCGACATATTGTGTGGGATCGGTGTTGTCGCCGGCGACATTCCTGGCCACGTGCAGTTTGGCCTGCGGGTTTTCCGTGCCGATGCCGACCTCCCCGTCCGTGGAGGAGTCGTAGTTCATGATGATCTGGTTGTTGCCGCTCGGGCCGGAACTGCGCAAGTAGAGCTTGTTGGTCTCGGATTGGAGATCCACCTGCGAACCGTCCGTGCGCAGGTCGACGTACTTGCCGTTGTTTTCCAGGCGCAGCCGGTCGCCGATGACATGGAACTGCTGGGCCGGCGTGCCCGTGCCCACGCCGACCTTGCCGTCGGTCTTGATCCAGACCTTCGAGCTGTTCGTGCCAGCGCGCAGGACCAGGTCGTGGTTGGTCATGGTGGAGACGATCCCGCCGGCCGCGTCCGCGCCGAGCAGGACTTCCTCGGCTCCGCCGTCTCCCTTGACGTTCAGGTAGGTGCCCTGGCTGCCCTGCAAAGTCAGCAGGCGGTCGGGTGTGCCTGTGCCGATGCCGACCTTGCCATCGGTCTTGATCGTCACCTTGGTGTCGTTGACGCCGGCCCGCAACAGCAGGTCGTTATTGGTCATGCTGGAGACGATCCCGCCGTTGGAATCGGCCCCGATCAGGATTTCCTCCTTGCCCTTGTCGGCCTTGATATTCAGGTAGGTCCCTGAATCTCCCGCCAGGGTGACCAGCCGATCGGGGGAAGTCGTCCCCACGCCGACCTGGCCGCTCGAGACGACCGTGACCTGCGGGACGAAGGTGCCATCCTTTTTGACCGGCCCAATGTTGAACTGGTTGTCGGTCTGATCGTCGGGACCCAGCACCAACTGGAGGGATCGTCCGCCCATCTGGCCAGGCAGCTTGCCCTTGTCACCGGTCCGCTGGAAGCGGATGGGGGTGCCCATGTCCGTGCCGTCCTGGACGCGGAAGTCCAGGTTGCCGGCGGCCAGCCGAACGTCCCCCTCGACGCGCATGTGGCCTTCGACGTTCACCAGTTCCTCGGCCGGCGGCTGGTAGAAGCTCTTCGCCGGATCCCGGGTGCGGTCGCGCAGGCGGATGGCTCCGTCGGCGGCTTCGATTGCCTCGGTGACGACGCCGATGTAGTTACGGAAAGCCCGGATCTTGGGATCGTCCTCGGCCGGGTGCGGGATGAAACTGCCGGGCCCGTTCTGGACCGGCTGCCAGCGCACATACCCGATTGGGATCAGCCATTCGGCTTTGTCGCCGGGATTAGGGAAGGTTTGCTGAGGAATGGATTCGTCGTAAATATCCGGGGCGTTCGGGTCGAAGAGCTTCAGCGCCTTCTGGGCATCCGAGCTCTTGCCGGCCACCACGATCGGGTCGTGCCGGTCGATGTGCGACTTCCTTTGCCCGATCACCACCCGGAAGGTCTCCTGGATGCGGGCAGACTGGTCGGGTGTGTCGCAAACCTCGAATCCGGGCGAGGGGTTGCAGAACCCGACCTCGTCGTAGCGAATCCAGATCTCGATCAGACGGCCAAGGCCGGCGGAGTCGATGTTGACGTCATACTTGATCGCGTCGAAGAGGGACTCGGGGACCTTGTAGGGCGCCAGGACATTGATCACCCGACCAAACCCGTCCCACGCGTAACCGGGCTCGAGCACCACATCGACCCGCTTGAAAGAACCGCCGGGTTTGGGAACTTCCCTCAATTCCAATCCGATCCCGATCCCCCAGGTGTGCGCGCCCAAGGCGTGGCGGGCGGCCAGCATGCGGGCGTAATCGACGGCGGCAGTCAAATCCTGGGAGCCGAGGTACTGGCCTTCATAGAATCGTGGTCGTTGAGCCTGGTCGGTCGTCATGGCAGCCTCCGTTAGCCTTTCTTGGCCTGTTTCTTGCTGAGCTTGTCGATGGTGGCCTGCTGCTTCATCACCAGGTCGTTCAGATTTGCCACCTGGGTTTTCAGGGTTTCCATGTCACTGGGGGCGGAATTCGCCTGTTTGGCATTCAAGCCGCCTTTTAAACTCGATGGGATGAAGCTTTCCACCATCGGCACTCCCAACTGGTTGGCCAGCATGGCGGTGAGCGGATTGCGCCGCTCGGCATCCGTCATGAACGGCTGCCCCTGCGCGTCGGTCGCTCCGAAAGCATCCAGGATCATCGCCTGCAGGTCGATCGAGTTGGCCCGCTGGGTCCAGGCGTTGGCGAAGATCGTAGTGGCATCCCGGCTTGGGCTGGGAGTTGAATAGATCTTCTGGGTGTTCCCGGCATTCTCCTGGGCAGGGGCTGCTTGCGGCGCGTCCTGGGGAGCGGCGTAGGCATCTTTCATTTTTACATCCTTCGGCTGGTACTTGTAATCACCGAGCGTGAAGTTCCACTTCATGTCCTTGATCGGAGGGCAGCACAATTTCTCGGTCAGGTTGCGCATCAACTGGCCGATCGGCAACCAGGACATCCAATAGCTCAAGGTCGGGACCGTGATGGCGAACTTGCGTGAATCCAGGTTGCAGACTTCCAGGATATGGCAGTCAGCGCTGTTGATCGTGACCGTTGCCAGGGGGACGCAGTTTTCCTGGACCGGATCGTCGACAGGCGGGAGCAGGATCGAGCACATGCAGTATTTGAGGTATTCGGTGACGATCAGCACTTCCTGTTTGAAAGTTTCCGTAAGGGCCTGCTTGAAGTCGGCATCCGTCGAATAGTTGCTCCGGGTCGGGCAGATGACCAGGGCCAGCCGCTCGTCCAGCAGGCAGTTGTAGGTGCTGTGGGTGTAGAAGAACTCCCGCAAGGAATCCCGAATGTCACAACAGAACTGCTGGAGATCATCGAGATTGGACAGGTCGGTCGGCATGTCGGGGATGACGGCGGCCAGTTCCCGGTAGCATTCCAGGAAACGTTCTACGATGGCACCCTGGGTCAGCTTCTGGTTCTTGCGAAGCGCCGGGGTAACCCGCTGGACCTCGAAGCGGTAGCCCTCGCAGATCAGGCTGGGCTCGCATTGGGCCGGACCGTAGCGGGAAGAGGTCGTAACCTTGGAAGTACTCGCCGGCCGGTCGTGGCAGCCGCATCCGCAGGAGGAAGACCCTCCGCAGTTGCACTTCGAGCAACAGGCCGACCCGCCGGTGTTGCGCAAGGGCGTGATGCCGCGGGACGGTTTCTCGTCGTAGCAGATCATCAGGATCCAATCCTGCTGCGCATCCGCACAACCGGCTTCCTCGGGGGTGAGGCCGGTCGAGTAGCAGTCATCGCTGCGGCTGGGCCTGCACTGGTTGATCAGGTCGCAGATCGGGACGGCGACTTCGTCGCATACCTGGATGTCATCCCCGCACGGGCTGAGGGCATATCCCGGCCGGACCACCACTTGGTCCTTGCAGGCGTGGCAGACCACTTCCAGCCCGGCCACCACGCCCCAACCGTTCAGGTAGCGGTTGTGCAGGCGATTCTTCTTGACGATGTAATTCTCGAGGCGGGTCAGGTCGTCCGCAGATAGGAGCTGGCCGTCGAAGAAGCGCGGCCGGCACAGGCATTCCAGGCTGCCACATTCCGGGCAGGGACAGCCCGTCTGGCAGGTGGTCGTCTTCGTCTGAGTCCGGGTCGCAGGGAGATTCGTGAAAATGTTGGTTTTGGTTGTATTGATCATAGTTGTCCTAGCCTGTTAACTTTTCTTGCCGGTCCAGAGCCAGCTTTCGAACAGGCCGCCCTGGATGCCGTAGTTGCTGCCGCTCGGACGGTCGCCGGTGGGCAATTCCGCCCGGGCGAACTCGGCGTCGACGGCCTTGCCGTTGACATCCACCACGAAGTCGCCCTGCAGACAGATGCGTAGCTCGACACTCTCAGAATTCTGCAGGTTAAGGGTTGTCACGTCCTTGAGAGCCACCGACAAGTCCAAGAGGAATGCCACGGCGTTCGCATCGATATCCAGGATTTCGGTGGCCGTGGTGATATGGCCGAGGCCGTCGTCGGTTACCTTGACCGGGACGATCGTCCCGGCGAGCTGCTCAGAACGGATCAAGGCGCCGATTTTTGTCAAGACGAAGACCTGATAGACGTGATGATCGTTGATGGAGTGGTCCACCTGACCGGCTGCCGTCGGCGGAAGGACATGAACTTTATTCGTAAACTCGATCACGTAACCCTTTGCAGCTCCGACACCTGTCGCCAGCCGGGCGACGGCCATGGGCGGGTTGTTTTCCGAATTGTGGGTCCAGCTCAAGGCCTTGATCTGGGTCAGGCCGGGTTCCAAGCCGGGGCCGGCGGCTCCCGGCGTGCCAGGCAGGCCATTCGTTCCGGGCGCCCCGTCGCAGACATAGGTCACCTGGCCCTTGCCATCCGTGACCTTGATCCCGCCGTAGGTGCAGTTCGGACCGGCCGGTTCGGGGACGACCGTCACCCCGGCGCCGGGCTGGCCGGGGGGACCCTGGGTCCCGCCGCCGGTGCAGTCGCAGCCCTGTTCCAAAAGGCATTCGACCACTTCCGTCAGGGTCTCGGTGCTGGGCAGGAGTTTCCGGTCGGTGCGGTTGTCGATCCGGGCGACCCCGTCGGCTTGGTCCGCCAGCGGATCGGCCGCCGGATCGGTCTGGTCCTCAACCTTGTCACCGACTACATAATCGTCGATGGTCGCCAGGACCACGCAGTTGGGTGTATCGCAGGCCGGGCAACCATCCAGGCTCTTCCAAAAAATATCGGCGCACTTGGTCACATCGACCGTGACCACGCTCACCCCCCCGGAGGAAACCTGATTCGGATCCCCCTCGGAGGGAACATAGAGCTGGTTGCCCGACGGCGTCACCACGACGGCCTGGCTGTTGTCGCCGACCGGCACGGCTTCGCCGGTCACCTGGGGCACGCCCTGCTGGATGCCGGTCACATCCACAGGCTGGACATAGCTCTTCTGCCCGTCGTTCTCGAGCACGTATGCCCAATGGCCGCCGGCGGCAACCGTTGCGGCAGCCGGTGCGTAGTCCAGGCCGGTGCCGCCCAGGCTCTTGTTGTTCTTCGGATCGACCACAACCATGCTCTTCCCGGAGTTGCTGAAAACGGCCAGCAGGTCGGGCGCCGAGCTGGCGATCAAGGCCAGTCCGGAGGGATCTGTCCTTTCCGGAAGGCTGAGCGGCTGGGATTTGGCTACATTGGTCTTGCTCTTGAATGTCGCCACGACCACCTGGTTATTGGTCTGATCGACTGTATAGGCGGTCTTTCCATTGCTCGCGATCGCCAGGCCCGCCAGGTCCTTGCCAAGCTCCACCAGGATTGGTTTGAGGCTGGAACCGGAACCCCTTTTGTCCAGGTCGACCGGCCAGACAGCCAGTTCCCCGGCCTGGCCTGCCAGGCTGAGCAGGCGATTGTCAGGCGAAGGAGCCACCGCCAGGTAGATCGGACCGGCTTCGCCGTTGGGGATGTCCACGCTGTTGAGGGCAGTCCCGTCGAATTTTGCGGTATCCAGGGCGATCAGCTGGCGCTTCTTCCCGGTATCGACGACCGCATACAACCGGTCGCCTTTGTTCGAGACGGCCAGACCCACCGGTTGGGCTTTCAGGGTAGCCGTCCCGACCACCATGGACGTTTCGGTGTCCAGTTGGTAGACGGACATCTGGTCGGAGGCGATGGCGTACATCCGTTTGGTATCCGCATGCAGGACCACCATGGCCGCATGAGGCGGGTTGATCGTGGTGGCGTACTTGAGGCCGGGAACCCCGGTGCTCTTGATCGTGCGAGCCGCATCCAGGATGGCATCCACCTCGAAGGAGGACAGGATCCGGTTAGGCGCGCAGCGCCCGTCGTCGCAGCCGCATTCGTCGTACAGGACCGGGACTTCCTCCCGCGGGCATTCCTTATAGCTGACGCAGATCTGCAGGCGGTGTGGGTCGCTGTCCTTCTTTTTGATCAAGTCGGCGATCGCCGGCAGCTTGTCTAGCTCGACCGTCACGGCTTCGGTCACCAGGATCTCGTTCCCACAGCAATCCAGGGCGGTCCCGGGCTCGATGATGACGAACTTGTCCCGGCAGGCAGGATTATCATGGGCCCTCACTTTCAGCCCGCAGACCACGCCCCACCCGTGTAACCGGGCATTATGGTGGCGCATGCGATCGCTGTGATAGCGGGTCTCATCGCTGAAATCCCGGGCCGTCATCAGCTTTCCGGTGAAAAAGTGGTTGCGCTCGAAAGGCCCGAACTGGCATTCCGGGCAGGTTGCCGACTGGTCTTGTGAATTTGCATTGGCCATAGGGGCGTCTCCTTCTGTATAAAAACTAATCGATCACTGTTGTCGTTCCCACGCGGGGACCGTTCCCGAGTTCGAAATGAGGACCATCCTTCCGTTCCAAACCGAGGACGGAATCCTGGCCGAGGGCCGCCTCGCTGAGGATGTCTTCTTCCGGGATGCGGGCGATCACCGAATCGAGTCCGATGGTGGCTTGAACGCCCACCCGGAAGCGTGGGGCCACATAATTGACGAAAAATTGCGTGTGGGCCGGACTTTCGACTTTTAGCAGGGTCTCCAGGGACTTCTTGTCCTGGTCGCGGGACCCGTACCGGGCCGGCACGAAGAGGGTGAATTTATGGGCGCTGACGTAGAACGGGTCGCGATACGGATCCTGCGTCATCTTGAGCTGGGTCCGGTCGGCCTGGGCGTTCTCGTCCAGTTGGGAGCGGTTGACGATGCTCTTGCCCCAGAGCACGGAATCCTCGTTCAGCCGGCCGGCGCCTGCGTAAAGCCAGCGCCGCAGGCGGAAGTGCTCCAATATCAGCTTCGGGGGCTCCCAATTGCAAACCGGTTTTTCGGGCCGAGCGCAGTTCAGATTCTCCGGCGAGCAGGTCTTCCGGCTGGGCTCTTCGACTTCGCCCGGGCAGCAGACCTGCCCGGGCTGCATGCCCAGGTAGACCAGGAGCTGCCTCCACAAGCCGAGGGAGGTGCCGCGCAAGGCAAACAGTTCTCCCGATTTCTTGAGGAACTCGCGCCGCCGGGCTTCCGGCCAGCGTCGGTCGAGGGAAACCCCGATCCACATTCCCAGCCAGGAAAGGAAGTCCCGGTCCGGGCCATCGGCCGGAGCGGACAGCGGGTCGAAGTAGCGCGCCAGCGTGTCGAGCTCGGATTCGATCCCGCCCAGGGTGGTATCGTAAAGACTGAGGAAGCGGTCGGTGAAATCCGCACTGACCGGCTCCTCGCCAAAGACTGCCGGAAGATAGCGCCGCAGTCCAAGGCGGGGGAACTCGATCTCCACGCTGGACAGGGACGGGGTGATCATCCCGTTGCCGTGCAAGACCAGCTTCAGCCACAAGTAACGCCCGGCTCCGCTGCGGACCAGGCAGTCCCACCGCCCGTCATCCATCCCGCGGGCCACCTGGCGGGTCTGCCACTGCTCGGCAGGCAGGCCGGTCAGTTCCGCTTCGCTCAAGGCGGCTTCGGCCGTGTATGTACAGACCTGCACTTGGCAGCCCGATGGAAGAGCGCCGTGCAGGATGATCCGGTGCCACTGGCAGCGGTAGAGCTGGCTGTCGAGAGGCAGGCTGATGTACGTTCCGTCGCTTTCGTAGGTCGGGAAATTCACGATGCCCGTCTCGACGACCGGATCGCCGTTCAAGTCGAAGAGCGTTTCGGCCGGACTTCCATTTTGGGGCGTGCAAATCGTCTCGAGATGCAATTGCCCCTGGATGTCGATTTCGAACGGGATGGGCGGGAAACAGAGGGCGTTGAAATCCGGCCTGGCCGGAACCGGCTCGATCGCCCCGTTCCCGTCCAGGGTGTGGACCGCCGCCGGGTCTCCGTCGGTGACCGCGTAAAGTACGTCCCGGCAATCCATGGCCAGCGCGGTGACGACCCCGAAACCGGCGAAACAAGCCCGCCAATGGCCGCGAGGCGAGAATCGGTGAATGCAGCCGTTGGCCCCATCCGAAACGTAAGCCCGGCCGGCTCCGTCGAAGGCAATGTCAAAGGGTTCCCAGGGATTCGCCAGGCCAGCCGAAGCGGGCGGCGCCCAATGGCCGCGCAGGGCAAACCCGCGCAATCCGAAGACGCCCACCCGGTGGTTGCCCGTATCGCAGACGTAGAGATTCCCAGCGCAGATGCCGATCCCATGCGGATCGGAGAACTGCCGGGGGCCCGGGCCACTTCCACCGATCGCCGGGACTGTCTCGAACCGGCAAGTGCAGGGATCGAAGAGCTTCAGGCTCGGACCGCGCCGGTCCAAGAGGAAGAGACTTCCATCCGCCGTTATGGCAAGGTTGGTTGGGAGAGCCAAGCCGCCGAAACTGCCATCCGGCTCGGTCAAGGTGCGCCGGTACTCGGGAAGCAAGTCGAGTTCCAGCTCGCCGGCCGGGCCGAATACCAGGTTATCCATATGGTCGGCCTGCCAGCCGACCCGTCCGTTCAGAAGCAGCGAGGTCGGGTCGTCAGGCGGACGGCGCAGGGGCGGCAGGAGCGGGTTGGGCATCATGCGTTGGTCGCCTCGAAGGAATAATTCGTCGAGATATCGTTCTGGTCGTTGTAGAGAAGAGAGACCGGTCCGAGCGGAACATCCTGGTAAGCCGGCTGATCCTCGTCATCCAGGGTGATGGTCAGGCTTTGGATGCTCTGGACGCCGTCGACCTCGAAGATCTGCTGGTAGACCCGGGAGTAATAGATCGTCCCGCCGAACGGCCAGCCCAGTCCATCTTCGCCGCCCTTCAACGGATGGAAGTACGTGCTCAGGGCGTCCTCGATGGCAGTCTTGACCACGCCGACGTCGGCGTCGTCGTTGGCCGTCACTTCGGCAGTCACTTCCACTTTCTGGTAGGTCGGCTTGACCACGTATACTTCCGTGGTCAGCAGGCGGCGCTGGTCGAGGTAGGCGCAGACCGTGCGCAGCGTCCCTTCGCTCGGGGTGGGCATGTCCGAATTGCTGTCGGGAACGACGATCACGGTCACCACCCCGGGCACCTTCACGGTGGGAAAGTCCGGATGGTAGAGCGGCAGGGCCTTGGCCCGCTTGATATTCGCCGCCTGGCTGGCGAACAGCTCGAAATCAGCCGTGGTGACCGCCCGGCAGCGGCTCTGGATGGTGTACGGGGCCCGCTTCTTGGCCTCGTCCATCGTTTCCTCGTCCCGGCCTCCGACGGCCTCCATCAGGTTGGCAATGCCGCTCGTATCCAGGCCATCGATGGTCGTGACCAGGTTGGAGATGGCGCCCGCGGGGACGTTCCCGCGCAGCCCGCCGCCGACCCGGTATTCCCGGGCGACCACGTTGGCAGACGGATTGGATACGTTGGCAACCGGGATATCACCATTGACGCCGTCCCCGAAGCGGATCTCCCCGCTGGTGCGGTCAAGGATGTAGTGCAGATCGGTAGGGGAGGAGCCGAAGAAATCCTCCACCTCGGTCCATTCGACGAAGCCGTCGCCCTGATCGACTTCCAGGTGCAACGAGCCGGCCAGGACGGGCGTGCGCGAAAGGGTCAGGACCTGGTCACGGCGGCCGTCGCTCCCGCCCAGGACCTCGTCCCGCAAAGTCTCGGCCTGGGTGGCGCCAACGGTGTTGGTGCGGACGGCCAGGAGCTGCGGCGGGTTCTCGTATTGACTTTGGGTGACCCGCCCGCGGATCCAGTACAACATGGCGCTTTCTGCCCCGATGACATCCGTCTGCATCTTGCCTTTGGCGGGCGTCTTCAGGTAAATGTGCCCGGAGCGGGTCAGCGCCAGGGTCTCATCCTTGAGCAGGTCGAGCTTGATCCAATCTTCGCCATCCCAGTATTCCCAGACCAGGACGGCCGGGCCGAAAGCCGGCGTTCCAGGGAAGCCGCACTGGTAGGCGGCGGACTGCGACTCGCTCGGAACGCTGCTGAAAGCCAGGTTGAGCTCTGTCAGGTGGGGAAAATCACCGGCGTAATCGAAACCGAGTAACAGGGCGCTGTCGTCCCGGGCGAGCGGACCGAACGGCTCGAAGCCCTGGGCGGCATCCGTATTCGCGTCGGTCGCCAGGGAATAGGCATAGCTGTCGTAGACCTGGACAGAGGCCAGCTGGGCGGTAAATGCCGTCAGCGTCCGTTCGGTCTCGAAAATGACCGGAGCACCGCCGTCCGAAGCCTGGGCCGACACCTGGGTTCCCTTGGGGACGATCACGGTATCGGCCGCGTAATCCGCCTTGACCGGGAAAGCGATCTCCGCTGTCGCCGGTCCAGCCGGGTTCAATTCGATCCCGAGCAGCTGCAGGAATTTCAGGTAATTCAATTCCGGGACCTTGTTCATCCGGTAGAGCAGCATCTCCGACATCCAGGCGAAGACCTGGGTGAGGGTGATCCCGGGATCGTTGTCGTTCAGATCGGTCCAGACCGGCTTCCATTCCGGCGTATAGCGCGAGATGCGGGTACGCACCTCTGTCATGATGTCGTCGAACGTCCGGTCGTCGAGCGTGGGAATATGATCTGCAAGTGGCATAGCTAACCACCTTCTCCGATATAAAAGGGATAGACCAGGTTGCCAATGGAATTGTTGGCCCGGATGCGGTAGCTGATCCGGATGAGCAGGAGATTCTGGCTCTCTGGGGCGCTCTCGGCCGCGACGTCCAGCACGTCGATGCGTGGCTCGTTCGCCACCAGGGCCGTGCGGACGTTCTGGACGACCAGTGCCAGGGTCCCGGGATTGTTCGGGGCGAAGACGAGATCGTGGATGCCGCAGCCGAAGTCGGGCAGCATGACCCGCTCGCCTTTGCTGGTACTGAGAATGAGGTAAACGGATTCCTCGATCCGCTGCTCGTACCTGGACTGGCCGAGCTTTCCGTCCGGGGTTACCTGGAGAGGAAATTTCCAGCCGATGCCAAGGAATTCACGTTCGTTCGTCGTTGCCATGCCTGCCTCAGGATTGGATGTTCAAATCCAGCTTGGTGACGGTGTTGTCGGTCGTCGTAGAGCCAGACTGGAGGGTGATCTTGTTGATGAATTCGTCCTGGTGGGCTTCCAGGTAATTCAAGATGCCGCTGGCGATGGCAGCCAGCAGGATCCGCCGTTCGTCCTTGCCGTCGGCGGGCAGGGCCGAGCCCTTGTCGGCCTGCCATTCTTTTTCCAGGGCCTTTTCGATCGACTCGGCCATGCTGCCGGCGAAATCGGATAGGGTGCCACCTTTCAACGCCGCCATCGAGCTTTCTCCTGTTTACCCGGTCTTGACCTTGGACGAATTGTTCGAGCTCTGGTAGGTCTGGAAACTGGCCCCCGGGACCATCGGCGTGACCGGAAGGACGCCGGCGGCCATCTGGCCGGGGTGGGTGTGGGTTTGGAGTTGGGCGACCAGGGCATTCAGGTAGGTCATCAGGCTGTCGCCGAACACCAGCGGGTGGGCGGCCCCGGAGGTCAGCTCGATCTGGGGCGCATCCACGACGACCTTGCTGGCAGCTTTGACCGTGACCGTTCCGCCCGAGTCGATCAAGACCTGGTTGCTGCCTCCGGAATCGGTGACGGTGACCGTATTGGCAGAGTCATCGATCGTGAGGTTGTGGCCGCCGTTCGATTTCAAGATGATCTTCTTGGAACCGTCCTTGTCCTCGAACCGCAGGGTGTGCCCTCCGGGCGTCTTGATGACCCGGTTCTTGCGGTCGCTCTCGGGCGGGGTGTCGACCCCGTTCCAGAGGAAACCGACCACGAAGGGTGAATCGAAGCTGCCCTGGTTGAAGGCCACCAGGACCTCATCGTCCTGCTCGGGCATGAAGTAGACGCCGCGCTTCTTGCCCGACATCGGCATGGCGATCGGCGCCCAATCGCTGCGGTATGACTCGTCCAGCCAGGGAAATTCCAGCTTGACCGCCGCGTTGGCTTCGTCGATCTCCTTGACCCGTCCGATCACGACTCCCGGATACTGGTTCGGCATGGCTCAGCTCCCCGGGTCTTCCCGGCGGGCGGTGAACCGGGTGGTATATCCGCTCTCGCCAATCGTATGGGCGGTATCAGTGACGAAGTAGAGCCCGCTGAACCGGGAACCCAGGCCCTGGATATTGAGCTGCATCCCGGCCCGCAGGTCCGGCAGACCGATCGTGCTCCCCTGAGCGGTCACGAACTGCTTGAAGCGCTCGGTCAGGATCGCCAGGGCGCGCTGGCGGGCTTCGGCGGAGTTCCTGACCGGCTCGTTGACCACCACTTCCTGGCGATCGCCGCAGGCGCCCGCCTGGAGGCTGCCGGATAAGAGCGGGATCAGGTCCCGGTTGATGGTGATCGACGAATCATTCAAGTCGACCGTTTCGCTGATCGTGCTACGGGTCGAGCGATTGTAGCTTCGGACGGTGACCGACCAGACCTGGTTGGCTGCATTCATGCTGGGGTTGAAATCCATCAATGAGACGCCCCATTTCAACTCATAGGTCACCTTGCGGAGCGGCTGGGGGGCGTCTCCCTGGGAAGGACCAAAGTAGAGCCGGTCCTGGCCTGAATCATCCGTGAAGACATAGACGATATAACCTACCCGCCTGGCAAGGGTGAAAAGGAAATCGATGTCGTACTGGTTCGTCTCGGTAATTGCTTCGAGAGCCTTTTCTTTGCTCAACGCCGCCTGGTTGATCTCGATCGGGATCGGGAAACGCCGGCAGTGTTTTTCAGGATCCGTTTTCTGGGAGATCGCCTGGGCAACCTTGCTCGGCCTTTTGTCATCAAATTTATTCTCGCTGTATTGCTTGGTCCGTAGTTTGTGCAACACATTGAGGCCATGCACGACCATCGTCGAGGCCCCGCTATTGGGAAACTTGGGCTCGAAACCGGTGCAGTTGCCTTTCATCATCATCCGCAGGTTGTCCAGGTAGCCCATGTGAATCTCGAAAACCTTGGCATTCGGATCGAAGAGGTGATACAAGGTGGACTGGGCGCCCGAACCGTTCAACGACTGCTGGGTCTCGGAGCCGACGTATTTCAAGGCCCGAGTGGTCGCATTCCAATTGTTGACGGTCAGGTCGAACCCATCGATCTCCTTGAGGCTGTCCTTGTAGGTGAGCTGGGTCACGTCCCGGACGAAATTGGTCATCACGCTGCCGCCCCGCCCATCCGGTGAAAAAGGCGCTCCCTGGGCTTTGACCTGGAACTGCGGCACCCGGAAGTGTTGGAAGGCAGCCGATTCTTGGACGACTTTCGTCACGGTTGTCATAGGCTGGCCGGCGGAATGGTCAGAAAGGTCCCGGGCGCCAGGCGGCGCGGATCTTCGATTTCATTGGCATCCGCGATGGCGCGCCAGTCGCCGGGTTTGTGGTAGTAGGTGGACGAAATCCCGGAGAGCGTATCGCCGGTCCGGACGACGTGGCTGTGGGTCCGGTCGGGCGAGGTCAGGTTGAGCTGCCTCATCTGGTCTTGGAGGGTTTTATATTCCTTGATGACGATCGTCAGGGTCGCCCGTAGCGGAACCCCCTGGGAATTGAAGAGGCTGAATTTCTGGCGGATGCTCTCGATCACGCCAGTGAAGTCCGGCCGGCTCTGGCTACCACCGGTCCAGTCGGGCAGGTGGCTGCCGGGGAACTTGCTGTTCCAGAGGAAAGAGACAAGCGGCGGGGTATGTCCGCCCGGCTCGATTTTCGCCAGGGCGTAGAACGGGTCGGTCAGCTCCGTCACGCTGGAGGCGGTGGTGCCCATCCCGTTGTCAGTGGTATCGAAGAACAACTCCAGGGTCAGCTTTTCGTCCTGCCCGCGGACGAACTGCAGCAGGGGCGTATCCAGGCCGGGGATGTTGATCTCCTGGGTTTGGACGCTCTTCTCCAGGCCGAACTCGGTCGGGTTGTACTGGAAATCCAGGATGTCCATGTTGCCGGTGCTGAAGGTGGCAATCAGGCTTCCTTTTTGGAGCTGCTCCATGAATTAACTACTCCTCGTGTTCCAATTCGTAGGCGACGCCCGGGGTGACCCGCCGGGTGGCGCGTTCCCGCTGCTGGTCGCGCATGCGCTCGTCGACTACCTGCATGACGATATCGATGATCTGCTTCATCACTTCCGGCGTGAGAAGGCTGTTCCCATCGACGGAACGGACCGTACTGGTAGCATGCTGAATATTGACTGCCATGATTACCTGGATGCCTTCATCGCTATGCTGATCGCGGCCATCGCCGCCGCCGTACCCAATCCCACGTACGGGACCTGCCAGATGCCCTCGTGGGCAATCTCGACCGCTTCGATGGCGACGTTGTTCTGGGAGGCGTTCATCACCGGGGCGGAATATTTGATCGGAAGACCGCGCTTGAAATACCAGATGTTGTTGGGCAGGTGCAGATCGTTCAACAGGGCGATCACACCGTCCCGGCGCTTGCCCTTTCCCTGGGTGAAGTCGTAGTGCCAGTCCCAAAGGGTCGTCCCGGCGCCAATCCCCTTCTTCAGGGTGATGTTCGACCAGGTGACCCGGCTCGGGAACTTGAGCACGGCGCCGTTGTTGCCGCCCTCTTTGTACTCCTCCACCTGCAGGGACATTTCCAGTCCCGTGCACTCGCTGAAGCCTCCGGCCAGCACGTCGAAGACCGCCGCCATGGCGATCGATCCGACCAGGCCGAGCGTGCTGCTCGTGTCGATCAGGCTGATGACGAAGTTATGGTTGAGGATGGGGTCGGTGCGGATGCCGAGGCCCAGCGTGCCGAGGACTGACATTCCAATGCTCCTGTGCTAACTCACTTCGTTGATCTCGAAAGCGTTGTTCACCCGTCCAACCCGCAGGACGACGAATTCGAACGGGATGGAAGGGGCAACCCCGACGATCGCCAGCAACTGGCCGAGCTCGCGCTGTTCGGGCGGGTTGATCTCGTCGTCGCATTTGACGAAAAAAGCCTCCTCGGCCGAGTTCCCGGCCAGGGCGCCGCGCTGCCAGAGAACCAGCAGGAAACTGGTGATCGACAGGGTGATCTTGGTGCGGGTGTACAGGTCGTTCGGCTCGAAGACCGCCCACTGGGTCGCCAAATCGATCGATTCCTCCACCATCATCATCAACCGGCGAACATTCACATATTTCCAGTCCGGATCGGAGCTGGTAGTGCGGGCGCCGAAGATGCGCAAGCCGCGCCCACCCAACGGGCGGATGGCATTGATCCCAAGCGGATTGAGGATGCCGTGCATCCCATCATTGACCGGAACGGTCACATCCTGGATCCACTGCAGGGCATCGTTGGCAGGCGCTTTGTGCACGCCGATCGTCAAATCGGTGTTGGCATACTGCCCGGCGACGTGTCCACAGGGCGGGATGTCGCGGGTCAGGCCGAGGGCGTTCCGGAGCGGATCGACCACCCGCAGCCAGGGATAATAAAACGCGGCGTACTTCGATTCGAAGCGCTGGCGCCAGGCCTGGACCGCGCCGGGTCCCAACGCGTCCTGATGGCTGACAGAGTAAGGAGAGTCGAGCAGGGCAATCCGGTTGCGCAGATGCTCGCATTGCTGGATCATGGCGGACTGCACACGATAGACATCCATCTCGCTGAATACCGGCGGGATCTCCTGGTCGCTCGCCTGTCGGCCCTGCGGAACGGGCGGCGGGAGCGGGAGGCATGGATCCGGGATGCAGGGCGGCAGGGGACTCAGCATCGGGGGCTGGATCGGATGGATGTTGATATCGGGAACCGCCAGGATGGCCACTTCCTCGATTGCCTCCAGCGCCCGCATACCGCGGTCCTTATAGGCCCGCACTTCATCGCTGTCCAACGGATCGAAATCCTCTCCCATGAAATCGTAGGCGCCTAGCAGGCGCAAGCCGTCGATGCCACCGTTCATCGTGAGCCATAAATCCTGGTCGCTTTCCCGAACAGGCGACACCTCGCCGAGGCGGAAATACCCGTCCTCCCGCAACTCGCGGATGACGACCGGCTCGGGCGCCGCCGGGATGGTCTGGTCCGGGTCGCCGGGCTTGGGGATGTGGATATCGGCCAGGACGAGCGGTCCATAGCTGGGATGCAGGGGCACGATCGACAGGCCTTCGTAAACTCTTTGCAGGATTCCCGACTCGCTGACTTGCAGGCTGTATTCGACGCTTTCGACCAGCATAGCCTGGTCCATGTCGAAGCCGGTCAGGGGTAAGTCATAGGGGAGTCGCGCCTCCGGATCGGGGTTGACCCAATAGAGGCGCTTCTCGACCGGATCGACCAGGGTGACCACCTTGTAGGCGATCGTCCCGTCCTGGGACAGCTTGACCAGGCTGCCGCGCACGAAGCCAGTGATCGAAGCGACCGTGGCATACTGCGGCAGGGATTTCAGAGGAACGCTGATCGTCTGGGCCCGATGGGTTTCTTCCTGGATGACCGAGAGGTTGTTGCCCCAGCTCCCGGGGCTGAACGCCTCGATCTCCCATAGCGGATCTCCGCTCAAGTCATGCAAGGTCGCCCCTGCAGCGGCCGACCCGCCGTTCGGCTCCCGGCTGGCCACCCGGACCACCCAACAGCGCTGCCCGCCGTTCTCGAAAAAGCCTCGCACCGCGTAGGCAAGATAGGCCGAGCCGCTGAAACCGCCAAAGTAACTCTGGAACTGGCGCCAGGACTGGATCGGCACAGGGGTGTCGACAGGCCCGCGTGAGGCCAGGCCGACAAATCCCGCGATGTCGGTGCGGACGGCGGTGATGCCGGGGCTGGCATCCACCCGCTCGTAATAAACGCCGGGGGTCAGGTATTCGGGCACGCTTTACGCTCCGTGAGGCTAGGCCAGTTCCATGCTGATGCCCTCGTGGACGAGGTCCATCGACTCGATGGCCACCTCGTTCCCGCTGGCTTTGAGGCTGGGGCCTTCGATCTTGTTGATCCAGGCATCTGTGATGTTCCAGCGCAGGACGTCGTTGTGGGCCTCGTCCATCAGGATGATGGAACCGTTGCGCCGGTCGGCCAGGCCGTTCAGGATGTTGCTATACCACTTCCACAGCTCATCGTTGTGGGTGTAGCCGTGCTTGAGGGTGATATTGGAAAACTTGCGCAGGCCGATCAGCTTGCGGACGTTGTTGCGCGCATCCGTGCCCTCGCGATAGTCGACCGAGTCGCCGTCAGCGGTCAGGCCGCTGGCTTCGCTGAAACTGGCGACATTCAAGCCGTCGATCTCGACGCGAAAGTTGAAACTGCGATAGGGATCCGTTCGTGTTCCGGTTGCCATGGGTTTGCCTCCTTACATTTCTAGCTGTCGGCATGGGCCGTCCACAGCCCGATGCGGATGATGACGTACTCTGCCGGTTTGACCGGGGCGACGCCGACCAGGCAGATCAGCCGGCCGCTGTCGATATCGGTCTGGGTCATCGTGGTGCGGTCGCACTTGACGAAGTAGGCCTCTTCTGGCTTGGTGCCTTCCAGGGCGCCGTTCCGCCAGACCAGGGTGAGGAAATTGGAGATCGAGCGGGAAACCCGCGCCCAGAGCGGCTCGGCGTTCGGCTCGAAGACCACCCACTGCAACCCGCGTTCGATCGAGGCTTCAATGAAGATCAACAGCCGGCGCACGTTGACATACTTCCAATCCGAGTCGCTCGTGATGACCCGCCCGCCGTAGACCCGGATGCCGCGGTTGTTGTCGCGGAAGTCCCGGATGACGTTGATATTGACCGGATACGGGTTGAGGATGTCCTGCTGTTCCTTGTTCAGGACCCGCTGCAGGCCGACGATGCCGCGCACGTCCTCGTTGGCAGGCGCCTTGTGGACGCCCCGCTCGATGTCCGTCCGGGCGTAGATGCCCAGGGTGTGTCCGCTGGGCGGGATGGGATAGTTCGCCACCCGGGCCAGGTTGGTCGGGAACGGATCGGGGATGACCAGCCAGGGGTAGTAGATGGCCGCATACTTGGTGTCGTAGTTCTGGCGCAAAGCCTGGACGTCCGGGATGGTGTCCTTGGGCGGCTGGGGGCCGTCCAACACGGCGAAGCGGAAGCGGGCCTGTTCGCAGTGGTTGATCAGGGCGGATTGGATCTTCATGGAGGTCCGGCCGGGGATGCCGACGATGCTGATCTCCTCGACATTCCGCAGCGACTGCAGGCCGGTGCGGTCTTCGGGAACGACATTGTCCTCGCCGATGTAATCGTCGTCGGTTAGGGTTGCGATCGAGTCGTCGCCGCTGTAGAGGGCGTGCCGGGCAGGCATCTCGCGGCCATCGGGGAGGATGTCGATCAGCGCTTCGGGACCCAGGCGGCTGCTCTCCAGGGTGGTCGTGCGGGTGGGTTCGATCAGATCCTGAGCCAGGTCGTGGACCCGGATGTACCAGGAGTCGCCGTCCGGCCGGCGGTCGGATTGACGGATCGGGCCGTTGATGTCGCCAATGACATTGTGGATATAGTGACTGTGGCGCGGGTCCATCGAGAGATAGCGGAAGCTCTCCGCGTCGAGGATCGTGTTGTTGCGGGAAGGCATGGCCGGATCGGGCTGGCGGAGCAGGTAGACCGTCAGCGAGAACTCCCGCGAGACCGCTTTGAGGAAGCTTCCCGGGGGCAGGGCGACGATCGCCGCCTGCTGGGGGCCATCCAGGCCGGTGCCGGCCAGGGCGATATCGCCGGTCGAGCGGTTGATCGCGTTGACCTTGAGCAGCCCGCCGATCGGCTCGTCCGTGGCCGGATCCTGGAGCTCGAGGACGGTGCCAGGCTCGACGCCCGCCAGCGATCCCAGACGGATGCGCGTCGCGGGACCGTGATCGGTCAAGTCGGTCTTGGCAACCAGGCCGGGATCCTCGTCCGAGACGGAGATGCGCAGCCGGTTACCCCAGGCGCCGGCATCCAGCGCCTGGACGGTGAAGAGCGGCTTCCGCGCCGTTACAACAGAGCCAGTCGAATGGTTGAATAGAAGCGCCGTTTGCAGAGTAATCGTATCAGGCACACGGGAAACCGGGGCAATGGCAAGCTGGTGGTAGAACACCGCCCCGGAGCCGGTCGTCAGGCGCAGGAAATCGTTCACGGCGAATCCGGTCGCGCTCGTGGTCAGCAGTTCGGTCTCACCCGGCGCAGCATCCAGAACGGTGACTGTCGCAGGCGTTGAGGCGACAATCGCTGGAGCTGTCTGGAGTTCGACCTTGGCCGTCGTGGAGTAGTCGTTGCGGATCGGCGGGAAGACCACGAAGTTGCCGGCGTCGGGGGCGACCGGGTTGGTCGCCCGCCCAGGCACAGCAGTCACGGTCAGGTATTCGGTATTGCTTGCGTCACTCAGCTTGATGACATCGCCTTCGATGATCCCCAGGCGATTGTCCACCGCCAGGAAACTGCTCCCGGCCGAGGCAGTCGCGGTCAACGAACGCAACGCCGGCTGAACAGGATCGGTATTGGAGTGGCCATGCAGCATCCCGCCCGCCAGGGTGACGATCAAGCTTCCGGCATCGATTGCCCGGATGGCGACCGGGTCCTGGTTGGGGCCGGCCGGCCCGACGAGCAAGTGCTCGCCAACCATCAACCCATCCACACTGTGAAGCTTCATGCTGGTGGCAAGGGCCACGGTCAGCCCATCCAGCGTCGTCCCGGCCGCATCGATTGTGACTTCCTCCACCAGGCTGCCGCCAGGATAATCCTCATAGGCGCCGTTGTCGATCGTAAAGACTTCGAGAGACCCAATCAAGCGAGCCTCCTGGTCGTCGTTGGTCCGGTCCACCACCAGGATGTCCGCTGCAGTGAACCCGCTGTTGCTGTCCGCAAAGAGCAGGCGGTCGCCGGCCGTATAAGCGGTGTCGACGCTGGAGGCTGCAGCTGCCACGCCGGTAATGTCCAGTGGCTGGACAGAACTGGCGTTGGCATATGCCATGGTCAGCGGGCTATCGAGCTGGACGGTCGCCTGGGAATCGGATGCTGTGACCGGTGTGATGTGCCGGACGTCGGTGAGGAAGCGATATTCCTTTCCATCTGCCCCGCTGACCTCGACCAGGGCAGTCCCGGCGAGGGCATCAGCCTGCAGGGTAGCCAGGTTGAGGCTGTCTCCCTGAATGGTCAGGATCTGGGCGCCGGCCTCCTGGTCCCCGACGATGGTATACAAACTCAGCATGGTCGTACGGGTAAAGGCTTCCACCGTATCGCCGACCTGGTGAGACCGGTTCATCGGAAAGTTGGTGGCAATCATCGTATGATCGGTTCCGGGGGCGCCATCCAACTGGCGATACTCGGCTTGGCTGCCGTCCCCGACGCGGATCCAATCGTTCGGATTCAAGCCCATCGTATCCAAAACGACCAGGCGGGGCGGATTGGCGGCAGTGCCGGTCAACTCTGCGGCGCCCCGCAACAACATGGTCTGGAGCGAGCCAATGTCGCCGCGGTCGAACAAAAAGACCGCCGCGTTGACTGCCCCGACCGTGTCGAGGACGCGGGTGACATACACGCGCTTGCCGCCATTGTCGAAGAAGCCCTGGACGGCGTGCGGCAGGTAACAGTGCCGGTCGTCGCCGTTGGAAAAATCCAGGATGTTCAGGCGCTCCCCGAACCAGCGGGTGAACTCGCCCGTACTGGTGACCAGGATGGGGATGTTCACCGGTCCGCGCTCGGTCACGCCGACCATTCCGGTGGTGCTGGTGCTGACGCCCTCGATCGGCTTGCTGCCGGTATCGACTTCTTCGACATATACTCCGGGAGCTAAATATTCTGGCATGGTCTTCCTCCTTGCAAAGAATTGAGTGGTCGATTCCAGGATCTTTCGGACCTGGATGGACAATGGATCGGGTGCTTACGAAAACACAAAATCCACGAGGTTCTCGGGTTGTTCGTAATTCGGACTGACGATAGTTTTCACGGTATGGATCCCGTCGGTGGCTTGCAGTTCCACCTGGGCCACCCGGCTGAGAGGAGGCAGGCGATAATAACCGTTCGGATCACTCTGGCCGGCGTATATCTGGAAGCCGTGAAATTCGTCCGCTGCGCCTCCGCTGATCCGGACCTGGTTTGCCGGGGTCAAGCCCACCAAGCCATTGAGAAATACCGTGGTATCCCCGGGGATGCCGTCCTGGGTGAATGTGTTCGCCGCCCCAAGCGGGCCGGAATTGACGGCCTGTTGGACCAGGGATCCCTGGCGGTGCGACAAGGCCGTCGGGAACTGCAGGCTGATCTGGGCGATCTGATCGGGCGTGCTGCCGCCGTTGATCGCCAGGATGGAAAGGAATTCCTCCCGATCCGGGCGGTTGCCCTCGACGAGGAGAACGTCGCCGATCGTCAGGCCATGGCGGTTCGACAGGCGCAGCGTGGTCGTCCCTGCCGGCAACGAATCCATCATTTGCTTGTCGTCGCCTGCGACGGCCGCCAGATCCCGTCGGGCCAGGCTAGAAATTGCATTCGCCCGGTTCGCGTAGAGCGGTTGGGACAGGGCAATCAGGTTTGGCGCCTCCGCCGGGATGACGACATTGGCCGGGGGCAGGCTGCGCCAGACGCCGGAGACCCGCACGCTGGCAGCCGGGGCAACCTGCAGGTTGCCCGCCACCAGCCGCATCGTCCGGCCGCGAAAAACGATCGGCAGTCGGTGCAACGGAAGGTCGGGCAGGATCAGCGGATCGAAGCTGGCCGGGAAAGCCGGATTGATCGGCAGTGTCGCCGTCAGACTCATCCCGAGGTAACCCGCTGCCTGGATGGTCAGGCCGGCGCTGTAGCTGACCGTCTTCAGGCCTGGGAAAACCTTGGCCGGCACGGCCGCCAGGCCCACCAGGCCATCCTCCGCAACGCGCGTCGTCAGGGCTGGATTCGAACAGGTCAGGCTGATCGATCCGCGGGGCGGTTCCCCGGTCAGCTCGTCCACCACCCGCAAGGCGACCACGCCCCAGTTCCGGTTCGCGACGCCGACTGGATCGTCGAGCGCGACGGTGGTGACAGCATCATTAAGGGTCACATCCAGACGGTTCATATCAGGATCCGACCTCGATGCTGTAATCCGGGCTGGCCACGCCCACGGGACTGGCAGTCACCGGCTGCTGTTCCGAATCGATCATCACCAGGCTGACCTGGTACGAAACGGCCAACTCATAGGAGCGCTCCAACGCGTCGAACAGGCGGGCCGTTTCATCGACGGTCATCGGCTCGAGATGGATGTTGATCTGCAAGTCCTTGCCGGTGAAATCATCCTGCAACATCGAACCGCTCAGGATCGGGGAATCGTGCAACACCTGCAGGACCTTCCCGAGGATGATCTGCTCGGTCTCCGGACTGTTGTGCTTGTTCTTCAGGGCAACGATCGGTGTAACCAGATAATGCAGACTGAGAGGCAGGGGGCGATGGCGAAGCTCTGTCCGGCTGATCCGTTCCATATTGTCATTGAGCCGGTCGCCGTCCTTGTTCACCATATACAGCCAGACGGAAACCCCCTGCTCCTTGTTCTCCGTCATCTCCTCGGGAGAGTTCAACGAAACGACCATCGTCCCGCCGTGGGCCGGATCGAAGAGCTGGCGCAAACTGGTGTCGGCAATGAAATGCTGTTGAAGCAGGTTGGCAATCGTCAGGCTGGTGGCTCGTAAGGCGGTGTACATAAGCTAATTGGGTTCGCTTGATTCGTTTTGTGGTTTTGTGAATCCGGTCGCGCGGCTGATATATTCAGCCAGCTTTTCCGGGCTTAGGAAGTAATTGATCTCGCGTGTGTCGATGTTTTCCACCATACAGCGCCAATTCTCCTCGGCATCCTTGATCTCACGTGGCTCAAACCAGACTCGGACAATAAAGACGAAAGGAGAGCGGTCGTAGCTCATAGTATGGCTGTCTGGTTTGATATATTTCGTACTGACGAATATTCAATCATCCTTCGAACGCCTGA